>Ga0268262_10000008_pt1 | contig 234871 bp, 198 predicted proteins | sample TergutNc150P3_FD_190354 | JGI IMG/M metagenome (GOLD analysis project Ga0268262, IMG submission 190354) | Nasutitermes corniger P3 segment gut microbial community from laboratory colony in Florida, USA - Nc150 P3 (SPAdes) (version 2) | ecosystem: Host-associated > Arthropoda: Insects >...
AATATTTTCATTCGTAATTTTAATATCATTTGTAGTTTTAATATTATTATCCTTTTTTAAACAGCTAATTAAAATAATAACAATAATCAAAATCCACAATATCTTTTTCATTTTATCTCCTATTTATTTGATTATATAACTTAATTATAAATATTGTCAATATTTATAATTATTTAAATCCATTTGTGCAACTTGCACTTAACGTTCCGGCGGGTATATGACGTTTTTTTGCGCCCGATAAAGAAAAACACGCAGTGTTTTTACGGGCGCAAAAAAATGTGGCGGAGCAAAACCCACAAATGGCTTTAGTCCGACTAGGTTTTATGTAGCCTAGCCACTTTAGCGGCGTACACTTACCGACCTGTTAAACGCAGGATTTTGCTTTTTTTATTATATAATTAATAATATATATTTTACTTCAATTGAATTATTAATTTCCATTTTCCTTTTATTTTTGTCATGTTAAAGGTTCTACTTGTACTATCATTTACACCGAAACCATAATAATAAACATAAAATGTAGCATTATTACCTTTAATTTGTTTTGAAATATTAAATATTTTATTCGGATCAAAATCCTTAAAATATTTTGAAATATAAGTAGAATATAATTGATCATCTATATTGTTACCAACAAACGTAGTATATTCTATTAATGTAATAATATCATTTTTTTCAAGTGCATCCATATATTTTTGAAACATAACATTAGCTGTATTTAATTTTAACGTTATATCTAATTTATTAAAATTGCCATCATTTTGTACAGGTCCTAAATATATAATACCTGTTATTATACCTAAAGATATAATAATAGCTAAAAATGTTGCTAAACCTTTTTTTGCAATTTTCTTCTTTGCTACTTTACAGAATATAATACATAGAATTACTGTAACTAAAATTGCAATTACAGAAACTAAATTTTCAAGTATTTTTGTAATAATGAAATATATTACAATTAATCCAATTAAACCACCACCACCAACAGCTTTTGGATTTACTTTTTTTCTTGTATATGTTTGATTATTGTCATTATTTTTAAATGGAGATGATCCTCTAAATACTCCATTCTTATCATAACCATATGCATTTACATCATAACCACTATCATTTTTGTGAGAAAAATGCCAATCATCTGACATAATAGCCTCCTATAGTAATATAACATATGCAACATTTTTTATCAAATATTATTTTTCAATAAATTTTAAAACTTGCACTTAACGTTCCGGCGGGTATATGACGTTTTTTTTGCGCCCGATAAAGAAAAACACGCAGCGTTTTTACGGGCGCAAAAAAATGTGGCGGAGCAATACACCACAAAGGGGCGTAGCCCCACTGGCGTATTGCGTAGCCTAGCCGCCGAAAGGCGGCGTACACTTATCGACCTGTTAAACGCAGGTTTTTTGCTTACGGTAATAAATACTTCTCGTTCTTTATATCTTTAATCAAACGTAAAGCAGGTTTTAAAAAAGAATTTGCCGACTCCGAAATACGGGTATAAAGCAGTCTATCAAACAAATTCTTGTCATACCGATAAAACGGAACCCTGATACGTCCATTCTCATAAAAAGATACACAACGTCCATGACAAACCTCTTGCTGTTTTTTAAGTAAATTCAAACATTAAAATTTATATCATGCGTTTTGATTGTAACTATACCGCTTTATAAATCTTTTAAAACGGATTTATAGTATAACATAATTTTTTGAAAACAATCAATAAAAAATGAAAAAGTTCAAGATTACGGATGGATTGTCCGCGACAATAACGCCTCTTCACTCCACCTTAAACCTTGAAACCTCCTTTAACAAAGTCTCAATGCCTTGGCGGTTCTTGGCGCTAATCTCGTTGACGTGGGTTACCGCTATGTTCACCTGATCCGCACCGGAGGCCATCTCGTTCATGCCGTTGGTAATTTCCTCCGATATTTTTTCAAGGTTCTGACTTTCATGCATTACTTCCTTACTGCCCTCAAGCATTTCTTCACTGCCGCCTTTTACCTGTTGGGTAATTTCGTTTAAACTGGCAGCGCTTTGAAGAACCTGTTTGCTTCCCTCGCCCTGTTCCTCCATCGCGTTACGGATATTCTCTTCCTGTTCCGCTACCGTCTTAACGCCTAAGTCAATCGCCTCGAATTTGTCAAGCACGTTTTCGGTTGATTTAGTGATCTTGTCTATTGAACTTTTTATTTTCTTTAAAACATTGCTAATTGTCTTGGATTGTTCGCTGGAGCTTTCAGCCAGTTTGCGTATCTCTTCGGCGACAACGGCGAAACCTTTGCCCGCTTCTCCCGCGTGAGCCGCTTCAATCGCCGCATTCATCGAAAGCAGGTTGGTCTGACTGGCGATATTTTCCATTACGGAGTTAATCTCCAACAGCCCTTCCGATTCGCGGGCTATTTCCTGAATATCCGACGCTACATCATGTAATCCGCCGCGGCCTACTTCGGAAGCTTTTTTTAAAACCTGAACATTAGCGGCGTTTTTAACCAACGTATCGGTTACCGAATTGACATTGGCGACCATTTCTTCAATGGCTGATGACGCGCGAGAAACATTATCGCTTTGACGTTCAACATGATTGTTTAATTTATTGATGTTCGCGATAACCTGTTCCATTGTGGCGTTGGTTTCGGTAACGCTGGCGCTCTGGTTTATTACGCGACCTTTAATGCTTCGGATATTGGCGGTAATTTCATTTACCGCGGCCGCAGTCTCGTTCATATTGCTGGAAAGGTCGTTGCCGACATCGGACAATTTGGTCGCCTCATTCTTGATAATTACGATAAGTTTTTTTATTTTTTCCATTGTAAGGTTGAAATAATTCGATAAAGCGCCAACCTCGTCTTTGGATTTGCTGTTTATTCTCTTGGTCAGATCTCCTTCGCCTTCGGATATGTCTCTTAACGTATTGGTTACGTTGATAATCGGCTTGATAATGCTATTGGCGACAAACATGGTAATAATCGCCGCTATTACCAGAAGGATGACGGCGAATATTATCGCGATAAATGTCATATCCCTAAACGGTCTGGTTATTTCATTCATGGGGATTCCCATGTAGAAACACCAAGCGGTATCAATATCGGTAACATGGATAGGGTGGTAAATAAGATGGTAGTTCTCTGACTTTGCCGGAGAATACCGGGTTAATATACTGATTTTTCCTTCCTTGATCGATTGAATTACCTGATTATAATCTTGACCAAGTAAATCTTTTTCTGATGAATTAGTTTTGATATTTCCCTTAACGCGTGTTTTATCCCAATGGGCTAGTATCGTACCGTCGTTGGTATATACTCCGCCCAATCCCTTGCCATTGTATACTTCTTTCACCAAATTATCGACTATATCCTGCATTTTGCTGGCAAAATCTAATCCGACCAGACCTATCGGTCTACCGTTCCTATTCTTTATTGGGTACATAATCGCGATAATGGGAACATTTCCAATACCGGTTATATCCTTCCACACGGGATTTGCAATGACCGGTTTATCGGTCATATTCGCCAGATAGCTTTGCCAGCCTTCGTAACCTTCGGAATAAAATTGTACCTGACCGTTCTGTCTTGAGTAGAAACTCCGGAACTGTCCCAATTGCGCGTCACGGTTATCTATCGTGTTGGGAAGCCATGCGGTCCAGATACCTGTAATTTGTTGATTCTGCCGGATTGAACTTTGCAGGATTTCCTCATAATTAGTCCGGCGTAAATTTTCCTGAATGTTTTCATAATCGCCAAATAATTGGGCGATTATATTTGAGTAATCCGTGTAGACTTCTATACGCCGTTGTATTTCAATTGACGCGCTTTGGGCCATCTCGTGGGCGTAATCATAGGTCGTGGCGGTTTGCAAACTTGCCGATCGGGTAAGGATAAACACGGACAAAACAGAGACGGTTACAAGGATCATTCCCAGAATTATCGAAGTTAATTTGATTCTAAGACTCATAAAATACTCCTTTTTTTATCGGGTACAATTTTATAAATGATTTTAATAAAGCTATGATTTATACTAAGTATGATCAGTTTATAATTTATTACGTGTAATCTGATTGTATACTTTTTAATTTTTCACAATTTAATTTATAAAATTTTATATGAGGCGGAGAGTAGGTAAAAAGGATTGTGATTTTTGTATTAAATTTTTAGATTCGCGATTAAAATAACTTTATCACTTCCTTTAAATACGCGTTATACGAATCTTTTTCCACAGACGCGGACAAGAAATCCGCTATTTCTTTAACATCGCTTTCCAAGTCAACTTCCGCTCCTTCTTCGGCAACGGTCTTGATACTTTCAAGTCCGTGTGTTAGAGCGTTAACCGCGCTTTTATATCTTTCTTCTCTGCCGCGTTTTTCTTCAGGGGCGTTAAAATCTTTTTCAATTTCAGAAAGCGTTAGCTGAATACGGCGGTTAATTTCCTCGCGGCGTTGTGGCAGGGTTAAAAGTTTTTGGCTGTCCGCCGCATGGAGTCCTTTTATGGCTAGTCCTTCGTGGAAAAGGGAATAGTTTTGGATTTGTTTGTTTTGCGCGAATTGGGCCTCGAACCATGCGGCGTAGAGAGAAAGACGTTTATCCGTTGTGACTTGTCCGCCGCGGGCGGAAGTCGCTTTAAAAGGGAAGCCGTCGCGCAGGGCGCGCACTATCCATTTTTCGGCGGGGTTAAAGCGGGTGGAACTTGAGTTGGAAATCTCCTCAAAACGCGCGCCCCGGAAATGAGTTTTTAAATCGGGGAACGCAAGGTCTAGACCGGCTATCCAAATTTCCTGAGCGCCTAAAAAGCGCGCGAAATCCCATGCCGTAGAGGCGACGGAGCCGCCCGCCCCGAGCCTTGTTTTTGGATCGACGCGTTTTTCGATAAACATACCAAGCGGGAACATGGAGCCGCAAAGAAATTTATGTTTAAAGGGCAGTTTTAGTACAGGCGGATAAACCGCTGACTCGGCAATAAGCGCGGTTTGCAAATCGTCTTTTTCGCGGACACAGCGGTCAAGATGACGGCTGTTCCAGAATTGGGGATCGACTACAAGGACAAAATCGGGCTGAATACCGTTTTTTATGAAAAAGCGAAGGTTTGTGTCTACGGCGACAATAACGCACCTTTCATAAATGTCGCATAACAGAGGTTTAATTTTATCCAGACTCGGTCCTGCGGCGGCGAGAAATACGGGGAGAGATTGGTTATCGGCCTGTACCGCTACAAGATTTGACAAACGTGAAATTCCAGGATAATCGCGGATGGCGTTTATGTTACGCGAGAAATTACGCACCCATCTCTTACCAAAACGCCTGTGGGTGGCGGTGTTTACATTGTCCCTCGCCGTCCATGAACGGATTTTTTCCTCTACCCGCATATACCATTGTTCGTCAAAACTTGTCAGCGCTTTGTTGCCGATAATGTAAGGGGCGATTTTTTTCGCGCCTACGTCTCCTTTTGAAGCTAATTCGTTCGCTACCGAAAGGGCGCTTGTTATAGCCTCCCCGCTACCGCCAATTACAAATATAATTCTGTTTTTACCAAGAAATTCGCTTAAATCCCTAAGTTCAAGCGCTTTTAAAAGCAGACTCCCGTGTTTTTCCACCACTATTACAGACCGCCCCAATTTCGCCGCCGCCTGCGCGGAATAGCCAAGACCAAATCCAAGAATGACAATCGAACTTTTTTCACCGTTTACATCGGCTTGTTCGAAGGCCTGCGCGAGACGCTGACCTTCACGTAACGGATCGCGCGGGGAGTGAATGTACAATCCATTAATACGTAGTACGGGATCGCCTGTTTGCGCCGTTTCTACAATAATATCTTTTAATTCGTTATCATCGCTTTTGGAATTAATTTCTTCCCAGAGACCCGGATATTGATTAAGCAGGACTTCCCTGTTTTTGTTAATATATGACATGACGTAACGCTTTCTTAAACATACTATTCCAACTCCAGAATAATTTTCATACCGGGTACAACCGGCGTTCCGGCGGGAGGACTTTGGCGGCGTACCCAGCCGTCACCTTGAATTTCCACGTCAATATCGTCGCGTAACAAGAGCGAAAGAAGGGTTTTTTTCGCTATCCCTGAAAAATCGGGCACTTCAGTCTCAACGGGGGGAAGCCGTCCCGCCGGTATGCTGACCGAAGGCGGGTGGTTAATCTGCGGATTGCGTCCGCGCGGAATGCCAAGGTAATCAATTAAAGATTCGGCGGCTTCGCGGATTGCGGGGGCGGCCATTCGTCCCCCGGAAATTACTCCGACTTTAGGTTTAATTACGGCGAGATATAAAACGAGAGTCGGGTTTTCGGCGGGAAGAATGGCAAGACAGCTCGCGATAAAATCGGTCTCTGAATATTTTTTTGTAACGGGATCAATAATTTGCGCGGTGCCTGTTTTTACTCCGAGGGACAAATCCCGAACTCCGGCCCGCCAGCCCGTTCCGATACTAGAGGCCGTATCAATCATGTAGGAGCGCATCGCTCTTGCGGTTTCCGCGCTGATAACGCGGCGTTTTTCCCCGCTTTTCCACTCTGTTTCCGTTTTGCCGTCCGCTGAAACAATTTTAGAAACTATCCTCGGCGGAACCAAAACGCCGTCATTCGCAACAGCCGTGGTCGCCTGCAATATCTGATACGCGGAAACCGCGATTTCCTGTCCGAAAGCGATAGTCGGTTTAGAACGTTCAGACCAATTTTCACTGCGGACAAGATAACCGGCCGTCTCGCCGGGACTGCCCGCGCCGGTGCGCGAGCCGAAACCAAAATCGCTTAATAACCGATAAAATTTGCTTGAACTAATGTTATCCGAAGCGTAGGCGGCTCCGGCGTTACACGAATTAATAATTATTTCCCTTACCGTTACCCTGCCATGCCGCCCTTCGCATTTAATCTGAGCGCCCCTGCTTGTAGTATAAAATCCGTTACAGGTAAAAACTGAGTTACTCGAAATCGCCCCCGAATCCAAAAGAGCCGCCATGGAAAAAACTTTTAAAGTGGAACCGGGTTCAAAAGCCCAAATAACGGGACGGTTCATTCTGCTATTCGCATCCGAAGCGCGGACATTATTGGGATCAAAATCAGGCAAGGACGCGGAACCAAGAATATCGCCGGTACGGGGATCCATCGCAACAAATATCGCGGCTTCCGCTTCTGTCTCTTCCATTGTTTTAGCGGCAATCTGCCGTAAAATATGCTGAATATAGGCGTCTATCGTTAATACGACATTGGAACCTTTTCCGTTATTATCAACGCCGGATAAAACATCGTTAAACGCGTATTCTATCCCCTCGTTTCTGTCACCTACAAAACCTACAATCTGACTCGCGAGATTTTTTTCGGGATATACCCTGCCTACAATGGGTTGAATCATTACGCCCCAAATTTTTTTTTCCGCGAGAAGGACGCTAAGCTGTCTAGCCGTACCGTCGTCAATATGCCTTCTTAGATAAAGAAAGTTTGATTCGGACGAATTTATTTTTTCGCGGATTTCAGAAGGGGACATATCGAGAATCGCGGCAAGTTCATTTGACAAAACCTCAATATCTTTAATCGAAGGCCGCCAAACGCTGACATCGGCAAACCGTATTTGAATGGCGAGAAAACGTCCGTTTCTGTCCAAAATAGAACCGCGTTCAGGAAGACTTGTATTCGGGCGGGCGGGAGGCGGAAGTTCGCCCTTTATAATCAATACGGCGTAATGAACAATCAAATATAAAAGAAAAATGGCTAACAGTAAAAAAATCGCTATAAAACGCCGTTTAAAATTCATCTAATACCCTAAAACCTTTCCAATAATATTATCGGTAAGAATAGGACCATAAGAACGCGAATCATAGGATACAATACTGTTGTCTCCTTCGGCATAAAACGTACCGTTTTCCGCCGACATTACGCAACGTTTTACCGCTAACTCGCCGGAAGGCGTGTAGAAAACAACAACTTCCCCCTTTTTCGGCTGACCCCAGCGCAACAGGTACTTATTTGACGGCAACTGCAATCCATAACTTATACGGCTGACAATTAAAACAGAGCCGTCACGAATCGCGGGCTCCATCGAATGCCCCTGGGCGATGATAAAATCAAAAAAGAACAATTTTAAAAAAAGTGCGGCTGATAAAGCGAATAAAACAGGTTTTGTTCCTTTCATATATATCATATATAATCCTTATCGCTTTTTTTGTCGATAAACCTAATATGGCCCCCATAATAGAAAAACAACATGTCGTAAAAAGGCGAAAAACGTCCTCTTTTAGGCACAATTATAAATCGACAAATGTTAATACGGAATTTATGAACCAATTTTCTCAAAAACCGACCCACATAAGGAAAAAACGCTCTATTTCCATATTTGAGGCGTTTATAAGGGCAAGACGGCAAAAAACAAGAAATTCGCAGTTAAAAATATCGCAAAAAAGAGAATCACATACCAATACGGATACCGGAAGTAAACATTCAAACGGATTTAGTTTTTCAATTCCTCTTTTTGGAACCTTAGCCGTTATCGCCGGAATTGTAGTTATCGCTCTTGCGGCGTTTAATTGGGAAGGTATGCATATTAAGGTTCCCGATATTTACGCCATAAACCCGCCTGTGGAAAGTACGGAAGCGGAACAAAGGGTAATTCAATATGCCACCACGGGAATTACCGACGTTATTGACAAATTGAGTTCTATGCCAAATGACGAGGTTTCTGATGAAAACGCAAAAACAAATACCCGAAATGATAATCCTCACGGCTCTCTTGTCACTTTTCAATGGCATCAGTACAAGGTAAAAAAAGGCGATTCCGTTTCAACTATTGCGAAAAAATACGATGTTTCCATCGGCGCGATTATCGCGTCAAATAACATTACCAACGCAAGAAAACTCCAGGAAGGGGCGGTCTTAAAAATCCCCAATATTGACGGTATTCCGTACCAAATCCAAAAAGGAGACAATCTTTTAAAGATTTCAGCGTCCTTTAAGGTGCCTCTGGAAGTAATCTTGGATGTAAATGACATAAAAAACGACAATATCAAGGCCGGAGACACGCTTTTTATCCCCGGCGCAAGGATGAATGACATCGATCTCAGGTTAAGCTTAGGCGAAACATTTATGTGTCCGCTTAATAAAAAATTCATCACAAGCTCTTTTGGAATGCGTAAAGACCCGATAAGCGGGGCATTAAGTTTCCATTCCGGCATTGATTTTAGGGCAAATACAGGTACTCCTGTTATGGCATCCCTGGACGGGGTTGTTTCTTTTACGGGCGAAAATTGGCTTTACGGAAAACACGTCATAATAAGCCATAGTAACGGCTACAAAACCATGTACGGCCATTTGAACGCTTTTTCCGTAAAACAGGGGGACAGGGTAACAAGGGGCAGAAAAATAGGGGAATCGGGCAATACCGGCTATAGTACCGGACCCCATCTGCATTTCGGGATTTATGACAAAAACAATAAATTGGTCAATCCTCTGGAATTGTTAAATTAAATATGATAATATGTGAGGTCTGTTACCCATGAAAAGATTAATTTTGATACTTTTGGCGTTTTTGGCGATATTTACGTTTATCCGCGCGTTTGAGACCGCTCAGGCCGGGGAAATACCTTCAAAAGAAACTGTGGAAATTTTCCCTTAATATATACTACAATTAACGTATGATACTTGGTGAAAGATCCGCGGCTGTAACCGGGGGAGAATATTTACCCGGACAGCAAAAAATACCGGAAGCCGGTTTTTACGCCTTTAGCGATGTTGTAGACAAAGCGTGTGAACGGCTGTTAGATCGGCAGATTAAATATTCAATCCGGCGCATCCGGGAAATGGAAGAGCGACTCTGTGAATTGGAACGAGAGCTGGATGATTTTCTTCATTCCAAAAACGCGGCAACCTGCGACAGTCATGCGAAATCCTACGGATTTCGCTTAGAGAAATAGAATGAAAAAACGCGCTTACATGGCATACAAAATTTTCTTTTTTCTGTTTATTTCGCTAATACCTTTTTTTCAACTTTCGGCGGTTAATTTCAGCGGACTTACTGTTTCAAACGATGACAGGCTTTTATTCAGGGCTGATTTTGAGGGACAACACGCGGTATTTATCGCGAGACTAAACGATCTGTCCATGCAACAACTTACCATGCACCCTGAAAAACTGTATCTGGTAAATAACGGAAGAACCATTATCGCGTTAAACAGACTGGGAGCGGCAAGCATTCCCGTGTCGGGAGGGATTCCTACTCCTCTTCCCGTATATCCGTCTTTCGCGTCGGGAAATACGCCGTTAAAGGGCAGATTGCAGGATTTAGCCGCATCCGCCGACGGACGTTGGATAATAATTATAGAGCCTGTAAGCCCCGGTTACGGGGATTTAATAATGATTGATCTTTCAACCGGCGCGAAGAAAGTTGTCAGCGAAAAGATAGAATTGCCTAACGCGGGATTCCCCGTAAAATGGAGTCCCGACTCAAGGCTTTTTGTTTACTCAAAAGGCGGCAGGCTTTATTACTTTCCCATTTTAAGCGATTTGTCGGTATTGGTGGACGAGCGTTTTAGAATGATCGGTCCCGGCGGAATTGAATCGGTTTTGTGGGATCATAAAGGCGTTTTTTATTACATGTCCGGAAACACCCTATATCGCGTAATAAACCCGGAGTTGTTTACGCGGACGATTTACGGGGATTTTCTTTCCATCGGCGCGGTCGCCGCGGTTCTTCCGTTGGACTTTGATTCAGGTTTTGATCATTACTGGATATCGCCGGATTCAGGCTCAATTTTGGTTAACAAGGGCGGTAAAGGTTTATTTTTCTTTTTGTTAGGTGAAAACCAGACAAGTGCCGCCGCTTCGCCTATGACAATCCTTCCCCATGTGCTTACCCCCAGCGGAGCCGTAAATTTTAACGTTCTTTGGCCCTCCGCGGAACAAGAGCACCGGGCGGGTAGTCCGACGCGTCCGGGACGCGTAAGTCCGGGTAATCTTACGGTAATTTATACCGTACAAAACGAAACTTTTGTTTTACGTTTTGAAGTTAACGGAAAGTCGATTAATTTATTGCCTAACAGAAGTTTTCCGTTAGCTTCAAACTGCGCTCTTTCGCCGGACGGAACAAAAGCGTTATTTTGGGGCGAAAACGGGCTTGAACTCTGGGATTACGCGAATTGGCGGTTAATTCAAAGATTGAACAACAGCCCTGTTTTTTCCTGCGCATGGATCAATGACAGGCAAATAATCGCCGGAAATTCAAGGTATATAGAAGAAATAAATATTTCAAGCTCAGCCTATCCGCGCAGGAGAATTTGTCTTTCCGCCGCGGATGAATTTGGTTTTGAACAAGGCTCGGGAAATCCGTCCCGAATAGCCGCAAGAATAGGGAACGATTGGTTTTTAAATGACGGAAAAAGCGCGTGGACGGTCGCGGCAAACATTCAATTAAGACAGCCGATTCTGTATTCGGATCGTTACCGCGTTTTTCTTGAACCTCAATCTTCAGGGCATTACATTAATATTCCAATGATACGCAATTTGCAGGCTACCGGCACTTCGTCACTTTTATCGGGTTATACGGTAAATAAATCGTATACTCTTGGCCGTACCATGCCTATCGCCGTTTGCTTTGATCTTTACGACGACGATACGGGATTATCGCAAGTATTAGCCGCATTAAACCGATTAAAAATAAAAGCGACTTTCTTTTTAAACGGCGAATTTATACGCAGAAGTCCCCAGGCGGCGACGGCTATCGTCAAAGCAGGACATGAAACCGCCTCGCTTTTTTACACTCCGATCGATCTATCGGATACTCGCTACCGCATTACCAATGAATTTATCGCCCGCGGACTCGCGCGCAACGAAGACGAATTCAACAAGGCGACGGGAAAAGAACTCTCTATGCTTTGGCATCCTCCGTTCTATCGCACTTCCGATACGGTAAACGCCGCGGCCGCCGCAGTGGGATACGTTACAATTAACAGAAACATCGATTCCGGGGACTGGATGTCAAGAGAAGACACGTTAAGGCTAAACCTGCGGCAAATTCCGCCGTCAGAAATGATCGAACAAATTATCCAGAAAAGGGAAGCCGGCGCTATTATTCCCATAAGGTTGGGGCTACTTCCCGGCGGCAGAGACGAATATCTGTTTCAGCGGATAGAGGCGCTTCTTGACGCGTTGATCCGTTCAGGGTACGAAATAGTCCCGGTATCATCAGTTATCAGATAACGTAAAAATGCTGGAGCTAATTCCCTCATTAATAGAAAAAACATTTCCCATACCGGGACGTTTTAAGGGCAAACTGCCGTCCGATATAGCGGAACTTTCCCGTCTTCTTACAAACAACCGCGGAAGCAGAGGTCTTTCCTATCTGACGCGCCCTAATTTTCTTTCCGCCTACTTACATTATTTTATGCCGTGGAATCTCTACCGTCTTTGCCTCCTACTGCCGACCTTAAATTTAAATCTAAAAGCAGGTAATTCAATTACGGATTTAGGTTGCGGCCCGCTAACGTTAACATCGGCGCTTTGGCTCTCGCGTCCCGAGCTTCGCGATGTGCCGCTGGAGTTCAACTGCGTAGACCGAAGCGGTCCCGCGCTTGAGGCCGGAAAAAAATTTTTTGACGCCTTGTGCGAAAATTCAGGCTGTAAGAATGTTTTATGGAAAATAAATCTGATAAAGGAAGATGTGGATATAAGGCAGGTAAAAAGCGCGAAAAAAAGGAAACCCGCGGTCCTTGTTTGCGCCGTAAATATGTTTAATGAAATATATGAAAATTTGTCCCACAATAACACGGAAGGACTGCGTCTTATGGCAAAAAACGCGGCGCGGACAATGTGCAATGAAGCGGCTGAAAACGCGTCTATTTTAACCGTGGAGCCGGGAGTCCCCCAATCCGGAAAATTTATTTCTTTTCTGCGCGACGCGCTTATGGAATCGGGTCATCTGCCTTCTTCGCCGTGTACGCATGTTAATGCCTGCCCCCTATCCGGCGGCGCGCCAAAAATGATTAAGGGGCGGAATTGGATCGATACAAAAAAACGATGGTGCCATTTCGCGCTAGAAGCCGCAAACGCGCCAAAAGAGCTTCGCAGACTTTCCGCCGCCGCAAAACTTCCCAAAGAAAGGCTGGTTTTCAGCTTTCTATTAACAGGTTCGCCCACGACAAAAAAAGGAGAAGCGCGCGTTATTTCCGACGCATTCCCACTGCCCTATGACCGTTTTGGACGCTACGGATGCTGTGAACGCGGACTTATACTGATTACGGGGGAAAAAGACCGTATTGAAAACGCGGTATCAGGTAGTATTGTGCAACTTGCGGCAACAGGGCAATATGATAAGAAGAGCGGCGCTATGATAAGCGCGTTATAATTTATTAAAATAATTTGGAGGGTACAATGAACGAACAACCTTTATTTTCCAGTATGCACACACATACTAAATTTTGCGACGGAAAAGACGACATAGAAACCATGTGCCGCGCCGCTTATGAAAAATCTCTATACGCTATCGGATTCAGTTCCCACGCTCCCATTGATAAACAGCTTGGATTTTATACCGACTGGAATATGAAAAGTACTCTTGCCGAAGAATACGCCTCACAAGTTCTTGTGGCAAAGGAACGCTGGCGCGGAAAATTAAATGTCTTTCTGGGTTTAGAAGCGGATTATATAAAGGGAAAGCGCTCTCCTTTGGACGACGATATAATTAAATTAAATCTCGATTATATAATAGGTAGCGTACATTATCTTTTCCCTGAAAACGGAGCGCCGTCATTTACGGTTGACGGCTCGCAGGAGGAATTTGAAAAAGGACTTAACGAAGGATTTAACGGTGACGCGAAAAAATTAATGCGCGCCTATTATGACGCGGTAGCGGAAATGATTCAGGCGGGAGGCTTTGATATTATAGGACACGCCGATCTAATTAAAAAAAATACTTATGGAAAAAATTTATGGCCGCGGGAAGAAGAAGTTAAAAGACAAAATGAAATCGCGAGTATGGCTGCGGAAGCCGGATTAGTTTTTGAAATAAACACAGGCGGAATAAATCGGAATAAAATACAAGAAACTTATCCTTCACTTGCTTTTCTTAAAATTATCAAAAAATTTAAAGTCCCTGTAATAATTACTGCGGATGCTCATTGCGCGAAAGATATTATTGGAAATTATGACATCGCGTTAAACACGCTTGAATCAGCGGAAATAAATGAACATCTGCTATTCACGGGAAGAACCGATACGGAAGCGGTTTGGAAAAAAGAAAAAATTATTAAAAATTAATAAAAAGTACTCGACTATATATTACATTTATATTATATTTATATTATATTTAAACTAGAGGAGTTATGATGTCAAAAACCAAACAATCACCGGGAACATTGCTCTTGGAACTTATTGAAAAGTACAATCTAAATTGCAACAGAGTTTCAAAAGAAATTAAATGCAGTCAAACCGCATTAAGGCTCATCAGCCTTGACAAGAGCAGAATAACAACATCCATCGCTGTGCGTTTAGCGAAATATTTCGGTACAAAGCCGGAATTTTGGCTGTTAGCGCAAATGGATTACGATCTTAAAAAAGCGGCTAATAACAAAACATTAATAAAAGCGCTTAAGGGTATTTCAAAAGCCGGTAAAAAATGACAATAAGGAATGGGAAACCTCTCGTTTTTCATTCCTGTTGTTTTATTTTACCTTGACTTGCCCACACCGTTACGCGAACAATGTTTTTTTATTACGCATTGTGAGCAGAATGGACTCACAGGACGGCATAGTTTCTGTCCGTAAAGAACAAGTAAATAATTTATACGCTTCCAATATCGACGCGGTAAAATTTCTCTTAATGTCATTTCCGTTTCCTCGGGATTCTTGCTTTTTAACCAGCCGCAACGGTTGGAAATACGATGAACATGTATGTCCACGCATAAACCGTCAAGGTCAAAAGCTTCCGTAAGCACAAGATTGGCTGTTTTTCTACCGACGCCGGGAAGGGCAAGTAACGCTTCCATTGACGAAGGCACTTCGCCGTTGTATCGCGTAGTTAAAATATAAGCGATTTTTTTTAATGAAGACGCTTTATTACGGTAAAACCCGACAGGATAGATTAATTTCGCGAGTTTTTCCTCTTTTATAGCGCTTAACGCGTCTGGATTACCGGCTTTTTCAAGAAGACGTTTTGACGCGACAAGGGTTACCTCGTCTTTTGTACGCAAACTTAAAATAGTAGATACCAAAACCGCCCACGGATCGCGTCGATACTGTTCGGCTACGGTGGTTACGGAAGGATCTTCCGCTCCTTTTACGGTGATAATTTCTTCGCGCCATTTTTCAAGAACGGAAAAAATTTCATCCCACTTCGGTTTGGAGCCGCTCATTAAATTTTCTCAAGCAGACATTGGGCTAAAACTTCGACCGCCCTGCCCTTGCCTACGGAACCCAAACCTTCCGCCGTTTTTCCTTTAACAAAGACGCAATCAAGGGGAACCTCCAGCGTTTTGGCGAGCGAGTTTCGGATAACGTCACGGAAGGGAAGCACCTTCGGTTTTTCACAGATTATTACGCAATCAAGATTGACAACTTTCCAGCCTGATTTTTTTACGCGATCTAAAACATTACGCAAAAGTTCCATGGAATCCGCGTCTTTATAAGCGGGATCGGAAGGCGGAAATAATTCGCCGATGTCGCCAAGAGCGCTCGCGCCAAGCAAAGCGTCGCATACCGCATGCGCAAGTACATCCCCGTCCGAGTGACCTTCTTCTCCTTTTGAAAAAGGAATTTCAACGCCGCCAAGGAGAAAGCGTCGTCCTTTTATCAAGCGGTGTATATCGTATCCAAGACCTGTTTTAATCATTTTATAAGAGCGACACCGGGCAGGGGACGGAAAGCTTTAAAAGCCATATATTTAAACGGATGAATGTCCAACGCGTTAGGATACCATCCGTCCATCTCGCCCGTATCAACAATATTTAAAGCCGGATTGAAAAAGATGGGCAATACTACCCCCCTGTCCAATAAAAGTTTTTCCGCCTTAGCCAAAGTTTCCAAACGGGTTTTTCCTTCTTCTATCATGGAACGTTCTATCAATTCCTCATAATCAGCGTCATTTAAACGCGCGTCATTTAAATTTGAATCGCGTCTGAACATCTGCAAAAAAGCGTAAGGATCGGCAAAATCCCCAATCCATGTTATGGAACCGACCGTGTACCCGCTCTCCTTCATGGATTGAAAATACCTGTTAAAAGGAATTACCTCTACGCGCACATTCATACCCAATTTTTCTTTCCATGCGTTTGCCATTAAAGAACCGACACGCTCCGCGTCCCGGCCCGGCGTTATGCGAATAACAAGTACGGGCATTCCCGCGCCGTTTTTATATCCGGCTTCATCCAATAAATTCAAAGCTTCTTCGTAATTGGCTTCCGTTATTCCTTCAACTTCAGGATACCCGGCAACCGGGAAAATCAACGTTTTTGCCGGAAGATAATAATTACTTCGTATTTCTTCCCATGGCAATACAAGCGTCATCGCCCTGCGAACCCTGTGATCATTCCACGGTTTTTCCGAACTGCGAATATAATAATAATGCGTGGCGAACATAACGTTCACTTGAATTCCGGAACGATCCGTAAGAGAATCTATGTCTACATCGCCGGAAATCCAGCGCGCTTCGCCGGAATTCCAAAGATGCGAGGCCTGATCGGCGTTTTCCGTAAACTTAATAATAAGTTTATTCAACGCGACGCGCTGGGAATCCCAATACTGATCTGATTTTTGCATAACAATACTTTCCGTATCCATAGAGACGATTTGAAACGGTCCGTTGGAAACGGGAGGAGTCCAATTTTTTCCGGCCTTATAAGGAGACCAATCAGCTTTATTTAACATAGAAGGATGAATCGGACTGAACGAATGGTGGCATAACATCGCCGGAAAAAAAGACGCGGGAGAACTAAGCTTTACAACAAGGGTTCTTTGATCAGGCGCCAGTATGCCTATTTTATTCGGATCTTTTAAAACGCCGTTACGGTAATCCCTCGCGCCTTCGATAACGTCAAGAAAACTTGAATAAGGATATTCATCGGTACCGGGAGCAAGAACAGAAATCCATGCGGCGCGGAAATCCTCCGCCCGTATGGGATCGCCGTTGGAGAAACGAGCGTTACGGCGTAATGTAAAAGTCCATTGCGTCTTGTTTTCGGAAATCGACCATCTTTCAGCTAACGCCGGAACCGGCTCCAAAGAAAGGGGATGGTATGAAAAAAGTCCTTCGTATAATGCCGTAAAAATTTGCGCTTCGCTCGCAAAAAAAGATTTACGAAAATCAAGCTCCATTTCCTGGCTTGAAAATACGGCTGTAAGTTCGTCAAGATTGCGGATTCCCGGACGCATTTCCGCAAAATCCCCGCTCTCGGTTTCTTCCTGCGGTTTTTGTATTTGAGGGCTCTGACAAGCGGCCAATATTAATATACAGAATGAAAAAAATAAATATTTTAAGCATTTATTCATACATCCATTATAACATACAAATATTCAAAATACAAGTATAACCCCAACCGGAGCGTAAAGGGATAATTTGGCTCTTAATTCTTTTTTGTAGTAATAACCCTATAATGCGCCGTAGTCAAATCAAGTCCGGCTTCCTGAAAACCCGTTTGGATATTCGCGTAAAGCTCCGCGTAAATAGTCGGAATCCTGCTTACTTCTTTCGTATAACAATTAATCTGATAACTCGCGTAAAAATCATCCAATTTCGTTTGAAGTACAAAAGGTTTGGGTTTTTTTTGAACATATGCGGTATTAAGGGCGGCGTTTATTAATATGTCATGTATAGTCTGCCAGGGGGTCGCGTAGCCGAATGTAATCTCCGTGTAAATTATTAAACCTTCTTCATCTTCATCGGACGATGTATTATAATTAATTATATTTGATCCTAAAATAATCATATTGGGAAATGTTACATATTCATTTTTATGCGTCTTTAACCGTACTACCATCAGATTTTTTTCCACGACAAAACCCGTTATTTCTTTAATTTGAACGCGGTCGCCTAATTTAAACGGACGCATATATGTAATTACAAGCCCCGCGACAAGATTTCCAATCGCGGTTGTTGACCCAAATGAAAAAATTATACCTATAAAAACTGAAACTCCCTGGAAAGCTTTTGAATCGGAACCCGGCAAATAAGGATAAATAATCGCAATGGTAAACGCCCACAGAAGAACCTGCAAAATTCTTAGCGTGGGCGAAGCCCAATCCGGATAAAATCCGGAAAGCTTCAGTTTGCCTTTTTCTATTTGAGACGCAAAATATTTAAGCGCTTTTAGCACATAATGGGTAATAATAATTATTATAACAATTGTAAAAAGATTTGGAATATAATTAACCGCGCCTTTGAGAATCTTCTTTATTGGGTTTAGTATATAACCGAATAATAACGACGCAATATCTTTTGTGGCGGAAAACAAACTGAAAATAATCGGAATCGTAAGGAAAAGCTGTATTACGGTAACCAGATATTTTAATAATTTTAGTATAATTTCGATTGCATTAATAACATGCTTTGCCGAAAGTACTTTAAATTTATTAATATAAAGCGGTTTTATCTTTTCATTTCCGGTAGTTTCAATTTTTTTATATAGCCATTTGAATAAAATCCAAATTAACCTTATTAAAAAAATTTGCAAAACAATTATAGCAAGCGCTATCCCCAGCCTGTATAGAAAATGCAGTTCTTTTTTAGGTTTTTTCACCACCTCAGGTAAAACCGCAGGTTTCGTCGTTTCAACTTCGCTTTCTGTTACTTTTTCTTCTATATTTTTTTCAGTAGAAACAGCCTCAGTAGAAACATTTTCAGTGGAAACGTCTTTAGCGGAAACAGTTTCAGCAGGAATAACTACGGCGGGAACAGCTTCAGAGTTGTCAGGTTCGCTTTCCTGAGCAAAAGAAAATGTTATATTTATTAACAGGAAAATAACAACAAATACCTTTTTCATATTATTATATATTATAAATTATTACTCAAAAAATTAATAGTATAAAATTATTAAAATAATTGATGACATTATCGGCCTTTCATGATACAATTCTCCTATGAAAGCTATATTTCAGTCCCTCGGCGCGGCCGAAGAGGTTACAGGTTCCAAGCATGTGCTTGAGATTGACGGGCAAAGTTATTTGATCGATTGCGGGGCTTTTCAGGGTTCCAGAGCGGAAGCGGATCGTAAAAACAGAGACTTTGGCATTTCGGCTGACCGTATCAAGAGCGTTATTCTGACTCACGGTCATCTTGATCATTGCGGTCTTTTACCGCTATTGGTAAAACAAGGTTACAAGGGAAATATCTTCTCTACCCCCGCGACAAGAGACATAGCTAGTTTGATTATGATGGATTCCGCCAATATTCAGGCGCACGACGCTAAATTCCTGCAAAAAGAGGCCAAAAAAAAGGGGGAAAAATTCACATGGACTCCGCTTTTTACGGAACATGACGCGATAGGGGCGGTCGGGCAGACGATTGGAGTTTCGTATAACAGACCCATGTTTATCGGCGACGGAATCAGCCTGGAATTCTACGATGCGGGGCACATTCTTGGTTCCGCAATCGCCGATATAAAAATAAAAAAAGGCGGCGAGGAGCTGAACATTCTTGCCACAGGCGATTTGGGACGCAAAGGCAAACCGATTATACGCAATCCGGCAATTCCCGAAACAGCCCCCGACTACATTATTCTTGAAAGCACTTATGGCGACCGAAGGCACGATTCAACAGATGAAGCGATAGAAAAACTCGCGATTATGGCAAAACGGACTATCGAGAATAAGGGAAAAATACTGATTCCTTCATTCGCGATTGAACGCACCCAGGAACTTGTTTATTATTTCCACCTTCTTGTAGACGACGGCACTATTCCCGAAGTACCGATTTTTGTCGATTCGCCAATGGCAACTAACGCTACGACAATTTTCCAGGTACACCCGGAATGTTACGGGGAGGAGATAAAAGAAGCGTTTATCAAACACCATAAAAATCCGTTTGGTTTTAACAGCCTGCACTTTACCATCAGCGTTCAGGAATCAAAAGCGTTAAATGATTATAAAGGGCCGTTTATCATAATTTCAGCCGACGGAATGTGCGAAGCCGGACGCATTCAACATCACCTAATACAAAACATACAGGATCCGAACACCACTATTTTGACGGTCGGTTATATGGCGGAAAACACTCTGGGGCGGCGCATACGCAACCGCGAAGGCGAAGTAAAAATCCTCGGCGATTGGTACAAACTAAAAGCACAGGTAGAGGAAATAAACGCTTTCAGCGCCCACGCCGATTATTTTGAAATACTGGAATGGCTTAAAGCGGTAGACACTTCACGCCTTAAAGGGATATTTTTGGTTCACGGCGAAAAAAAGGCGCAGGCCTTCCTTAAAAAATATCTTGAGGAGAACGGTTTTCCGAATGTCGAGATAGTAAAATACGGTAAAACATACGATCTGACATAAATTGAATTCTTTTACATTATCCGAAGACGTTTTTTCCTGGGTTTCCGGGTTTATAAATCTTGAACGCGGGCAGAAGCCGAAAAGTTTTAGAATAGAGAGAATGGAAGTTTTAACCGAGCTGGCGGATCATCCTGAACTCTGCGCTCCTTCCATTCACATCGCAGGTTCAAAGGGCAAAGGCTCCGTAACAAGCATGTTATCCGCCATGTTAACAGCCGCAGGTTTCCGTGTGGCGCGCTACATGTCGCCTCATGTAACCGACATCAGAGAACGCATCTGTCTTGGCGATTTATATTTTAACGATGACATATACCGCTCTGCGGGCGACGAACTGAAAAACATCGTAGAAGAACACCTTCCCAATCTTGTAAAAACGCGGTCAAAGGCGGCATCGCTCTTTTCTCCCTCGGCTACTGACGGGTGCGAACCCACTTTTTGGGAACTTTTAACCCTCCTATTTTTCCTCTGCGCCAGAAAAGCCAAATGTGACGTGATGGTAGCGGAGACGGGAATGGGCGGGCGGCTTGATTCAACTAACGTACTTGATCCTTTAGTCAGCGTAATAACATTAATCGAATTGGAGCACACAAGTTTTTTAGGCGACACATTAGAAGCGGTCGCCACGGAAAAAGCGGGAATTATAAAAAAGGGCAAACCTTTGGTTTTGGCAAAACAATGCGACAAAGCGTTAAATGTATTTAAAGAAAAATCGCTGGAGAAAAACAGCCCGTTAATTTATTTTCCGCAAATCGCCGAACTTTCCAATGTAAAGATAACTACGCAAGGCGTTGATTTTACGCTGTCTTTTAACAACGATAAAAATACGGAACTCCCTTCTTTTTTTCACACGCCGTTATCACTCTCCATTCCAATACCCGGAAAGGTGCAGGCGGAAAACGCGTCTCTCGCCATTGCCGCGCTTAAAATCGCTTTTCCGCAGATTGGGGAAGACGCAATCCGCGGCGGTCTTAAAAAGCTGAAAATCCCCGCCCGTTTTGAAAAATTAACCCCGTCACGGGACACCGACTCGCCGCCTTTCATCATAGACGGAGCCCACACACCGGAAAGCCTTGCCTTGTGCGTGGAAACATTTTGTCTACTCTACGGCGAAGGCGGCGTTCTTCTCTTCGGTTGCGCCGCGGACAAAAATTCCGCGGCAATGGCGAAAATAGCGTGTCCGCATTTCGCGAAAATATTTATCACCACTCCGGGAACTTTTAAAACAAGCGATCCCGCCAAAGTTTACGAAACTTTCGCGGAAATAGCGGGGCGGGAGAAGACAACGCTTGTTAAGGATATGCGGGAAGCGGTTAAGCGGGCGATTTTATTTGCGAGGGATTTTCGCAAAGATACAGAGACGCAAAGAGAAGGAGAGAAATTTCTGCCGGTGCTTGGGACGGGTTCTTTTTATTTGGTAGCGGAGATTAGGAAAATTTTTTGTAATTAGGGTAAAATTTGTTTGAAAAAGTTTACGAAAACATCACAAAGAGATATTTATAGATCAAACTTAAATCCGGTTGAAAAACCCATGCCAAAAATATAAGGGTAGCCCAAATGGATTATGGGTTCTATGTACCATTGTTTATTCATCATAAAACGCCAGCCCGCGCCTAAACCCAATACGGGAGAGGTAACAACCTGTGACTCAAATGTTTCATACGCTATAAAAACTACACCGCCTTCTAACTGCATGAAAAAACCTTTGTTGTCTTTTTCGCGCGAAAAGTAAAAGCGTATATGGGCAAGCGTCTCTAAAAACATAAAATTTTCCGAATCCTGCGCATAAAACAGACGCAAACCAATTCCTACACCATCCAAACTTCCGCCAAATACAATGCCGCCTCCAAACGCGATATTATAACGGGAATAACCCAAACCTTCGGCAAGGAGCGCTACAAATAAGTCTTTTCGTTTTTCCGGTTTAGCCAAATCAGTATTATCCGTTAAGTCTTCCGTTATATTTTCTATCGGCGTTTTGTTTTCTTCCTGTTTAGGGGATGAAGGCAAAGCGTCTTCCATTACCAGCCGCGATTCCGGTTCCGATTTTGAATCCTGCGTTGTAACGGCAAGGACTTTAAAATTTTTCCACCCCGTCCCCTTGCCGGGGATGTCGCGAAAATCATAGGGTATTACGCGCAAACGGTAATTCCCCGGCGGCAGTGAAATAAGAAGAAAGGGATCTTCAGTAAATTCACGTAATACGCGGGAATATTTATTATTCTCCTCCTTTTCAATTAATACTTCATACCGCAGAGCGTAATCGTCCCTTGTCCATGTGATGCGATGCCTACTACCGGTATCATTTTCCTGGCTAAATGAGACATTGACAAGGCATAAAAATAACAATATAAAAGCAAAGTTACGAGAATTAATGGCCATAAATAACTCCTATATCTTCTATCTCCGGAGCGACGGAAACAGGAATGTCTATGATAAATATATTTTCCGTTATATTGCCCCTCTGTTCAATTTTTCCGCTATTGTTTATGCTTACCGCTTCAACTTGCCATATAAAAGTTCCACGATCCAAAAGAGCGAGATTACTCAGAGTCCAATTCGTTCTTTTTAGCGGTTCCGTTTGAACGACCCGCCGCCGCTTTCCGTTATCGCCCTTATGATACAAAGTAAAAATATACGCGTTGGCTTCCTTAACAGGCGACCATGAAAAATCAATTTTGCGCATTATCCGTAAATCCTCAAATTGAATCCGCTGTTCTGCGACAGGCAGAAGACTTTTTGCTTCCGGCAAAAATACCGACTGCGGTTGATTAACCGTCTCTGTCGTCTTTACCGGTTCCGGTTCCGGTTCCGTCGTAAGTTCGGGAAGCACCAGCATTACCGAAGCGGAACCCGCGACCGCAGTTGTCGGTTCGTCGATCTGTTCTATTTTAAAAGACGCGACCGGAGAGAAAACGGTATCGCCTTCATATATGGAAGAAAAAACAGGTTTTACCCGCCAATACCATGTTCCCGCTTCCTGAACCGATTCGACAAAAGAAGCGACGGCGGTCTGCCTTGTAATTAAAACGTCCGACAAATCCGGCGCAAGACCGGCCTGTAGAATATAATATGACGCTTCCTCTATCGGCCGCCATTCAAACCGGACGGAGGGTATATTTTCCCGATAACGGAACAGGCTGTCCTGAACCGGACTTACCATCGTAGATACCGCCGCATCCACAACGGTAAACCGCCCCGCACTCAAAACGGTATCCTGATACGAAAGCCGCCAATGCCAAATCCCGTTGTCAAGTTTAGCATCGGCGGAATCAACGCCTTCGATTGTTTGCGTAAGACGATAAAAGTTAGGTGCGGCGGATATTTCCAAACGCAACGGCTTTTTTTGATCGATATTCGTCGTATTCCACAAGAAGCGGACGTTAAGCGGTCCGGCGTTATTTTTAATGAAGCGCGCGTTTGGACGGGGCAACAGAACAATCGCAGATGGAACCGCCTGTTCAACGCCGTCAGTATCCAAAGTCAATGTTTCGCCCATGACAAGAACGCCGCTCCGTCCGTCTTCCTTTATAATGAGCGCGCTTCCTTCGTTCACCTGTACGGTCATACCGTTTTCTCCGGCGGACGCGCTCAGAGTTGTTCCGGCTTTCGGCGCAACTACACTACCCATAATTTTTAGGGCAACGCCGCCGTTAGCCGTACCGGTTTTGCCGCCGGAGACGCTCAAACTTCCCGAACCAAGATCGATCATAACGCGTCCTTCGTCATCCACGAGAGCGTGTATGCGTATCAGGGAATTTTCGTTTATATCGATTACATCATCGTTTATATAAAGGGTCGCGGCGGAGTATTCCGCCACGCGGATAAGGTCGCCGAGGTACACGGGCGATTCAACGGCCAGTCGGCTCCATAACATACGATCCGAAAAGCGGCGCTGGACATTGTTGTATTTTACGGTAACGGTTCCTGCCGGTTTTTTATTTAAAGACGCGATTGATTGAAACAGATCGAGCCTAAACAGATTCAGGCTGAACGCCGCGCCCGATACGCAGATAAGAATTACAAATACGTCGGCGAACCGCCCGCACGGACCGGACTTTCGCGGCGAATCGGAATTTGCCTTTGGATTTCCACCTTCCTTTGATGTTGTTTCTTTCGATGTAACTTCTCTTGATGTCATTTTTTTTCGCCGCCGATTTTGTATTTTTTTTCTTCCGCGTCAAGATTAACATTTGAAACATCCGGCGCTTCAACCCCGAGTATTTTCCTGACTTCCGCGAGCGTACGGGGACCCGCTTTCGCTTCGACAAAATTTACGACGGCGAATAAACGCACCGGCTTCGCCTTCCCTTTTACGGTTACCGGGGGCATTTCCTCCGTGATAAGGCTATCCCCGATTAGATTCCACGTATCCTCGGTAATTAGAATATCCGTCGCAAGCGGCTTGGTCAGGGCTTCGACACGTGAAGCGAGGTTCACGGGATCGCCTATTACCGTGTATTCCATACGCAGATCGCTTCCGATCTGTCCGGCGGTGACAATCCCCGTATTAATTCCGCACCCGATTCGGATGGGAGGGTTACCGGGATCATTTGCCGCGCGGTTTTTGTTTAACGCAATTAGCGCGTGTCGCATCATAACGGCCGCCTTGACGCAGTTAAAAGCGTCTTTTCTCGGACTGCCCGCCGTATACGCCGTACCCCAATGCGCCATTACCGCGTCGCCTATGAACTTGTCCACCGCGCCGCCCGTTTTTTCCACACACTCGACCATGCTTGTAAGATAGTTGTTGAGCCAGAAGACGATTTTATCCGACGCCTCGTTCCCGAAAGCTTTCGTGAAATTTTCAGACAGTGCGGTAAAGCCGCGTATATCGGAAAAAAAGATTGTGGCGTGTTTCGGCAGGCCTCCCGGTTTAATTTCGCCGCGCATCGCCTTTACGGCGATTTCACGGTTGGTAAATCTGCCGAATATATGCAGAGCGCCGGACATTTTCCGGAAGCTCGATCCCAACAATCCGATTTCATCGCGGCCTTTAAGCCTGAGCTGTTGTTTAAATTGTCCACCCTCGATGCTTTTCGCCGCCGCCGCCAATTCCTTGAGTGGAGTTGATATTGTTTTTGAAAAAAACCAGATAAACATTACGGAGAAGAACAAAACCGCGACTGTCAGATAGATGTTACGCCGCGTAGTGGCGTTTATACCTTCAAAAACTTTCTCGTACTCTATGCCGGTGATTACGATACAGCCGCCGTAAGCCAATTTGGTAAACGCCGTATAATGTGGAACGGACTGCGTCGCCTGTTGCGGAGTCGCAAGCGACGGACCAAAATTGAAATCGGCGTTTGTCAGTTCCTGTTTGTTGCGATCCGGAGCTTCGCGTATTCTACGGATAAAATCGAAATTCTCGACATTCGCACCTTCCTTCAACAGCGAAAAATCGGAATGTATTAAAATATCGCCTTTATCATTTATCAAAAACGACTGGTTTGTCCCTGAACCGAAACTGTCAACTAATTTTTCCGTCGCGATTAAAATTCCCCCCGCTCCGCTTCGTCCGCCCGTCCCCTGCAAGGGGAAAAACAGGGCTAGAACAGGTCTTTCAAGAACGGGAGCGGCGTTTAGCAGTACCGTCTCCCCTCTTGCGGCGCGCGCCAAAGAAAATTCGTTATCCTTAAAGTAAGTTTCGGCGAGTGAAAGGTCTATGCCTCGGGAGAGAAAAAAATCCCTGTTCACCAAAACGTCGCGTGTACCTTTGAACGTATAGGCGAACGCCGCGGCGCGTGTATTCTGAGCAAAGAAAAAATCCGCCGCTTCCTGTATCGGGACGTTTTGCACTCCCAAAGTGTTTATCGTATACATGAGTTGCGCTGAGGATATGCGCATGTTTGCCAGTGTGTCTTCCGCCTCTTGCGCCGCTTTTCTGTTCGCCTCGAAGTTACTTTCTTCCGCGGCGATTTTTAAATCTTCGCGTACCATCCATGAGACGAGGGCGGTGATTGAGCCGAGAGAAATAATTACGATGATGGAGATTATTGTTATTAGCTTGGTGCCGATGGAGAAGAGGATTTTATCTTGGGGTATGTTTGTTGGTTTTTCTTTAAGACTCATTAGAGTATGCCCCTTGCCATAGATAAATTGTCCGAAATGGCATATCTTTTTTTATAAAGAATAATCCATGACCGAACAAGCTGAATTGATAAATGAAATTGATAAACTTCCTTCAAGATATTTTTACGAAGTATTTGATTATGTCGGATATTTGCAACAAAAAGCGCAAAATGAAAATGCCGATGATATTGAAGCGTATAAAGCAATACCTGCCGATATTGAACGAGAGCGGGAAGCAAGCGAATGGTGTAATGCGTATTTTGGTCCTGTTTGCTAAACCAGTAAATTCTGAATGCGGATAAAAACCGTCTAAAGAACAAAATAGCGGAATTATCAAATAACGATATGATTTCTCTTGAAACAGCCATGAAGCTTTTTTTAATCTCCTGTAAAATGGGAAAAGTCCAGTATACAATCAACAAAATTTTCTGAGTCTTCAAAGTTAAATTTTTTCAAAATAATTCTCCACTTTGTATAATTTTGATTCTTTATAAATATCTTTTATCGCATTAATTTTTCTCTCAATTTCCCCATTTACTATAAGATGTCTTTCTTCCGCAATGTTAAAATGGTCTGAACGGTCATTGAAATCGTCTTTGACATAACACATTGTATCTATCATATTATGATACGCTCTGCCTTCATTGTGCATTTCCAAAGATTTGTAATAATGAGACAACGCTCGTTGGTTTTCACGATAGCCGGATAACTGTTCTCTCCATTCTTCATCAAGGTATTGCTTTAAATACTCTTTTATATGTGAAAAGTGTTTATATTTTTCAAAATCCTCTTCTTCCATAAAAATTTCATACGCTTCATATTGCCTTATCCAGAAAGAAAGATGTTCATGCACTGTGCCTATAAAATTATGTGGGAATAGATACGTTTCGTCCATTGTTTCTGATAACTGGGCAATGTCTATTAAACAATAGATTGATTCGGCAATGAGGTTTTCAAATATTTGAATATTGTCAAAATATTCACCAAAAATTTCTTTTGCAATTTCATTATTATCTTTTTTTTCAAATATGTTGTTAAAATCATTTTTTTTAGGAATAAAATCTTTTTTTATTAATTCGCTTTTTGATATTCCTAATTTTTCAAGAAGTTGTTGATACGCTTCATAATTAACTTTAGATTTTAATCGTAACTGATAAATACGCGCTCCAATACTATAAACTATTTTATAAGGCGAAGTTATACGCATATTGTAATATTTTTTTAAATCTTTAGGTTCTTTGATTGTTTTGTTTAATTCAGATTTCAATTCCATTTCTTTTATCAAAATTTTTATTTTTGTAATTTCACTATCTACTAAAAGATTTTGCAAAGGTATTATTTCTTCAATTTTATTTTTGTTAAAATCTTTTTTACGCTTATTTAAGTCAAGCACATTCAAATCATCATTGGCATACCATAAATAGTGAATGGCTTGTTCACCTAATTGTTTAATATAACCTTTCGATTTCTCGCATTGATAAATTTCATAATCTTTGAATAAACAGAGCATTTTATATATTTGGTAAGCAGAGCGTTTATATAGGCTGGCTTTACGATATGTTACTGATGATATGGAATACATTGCTAAAGCAATATCTTTTTTAGTTTCCAATCGATTAATTTCCAAAGAAAGTGATTCTCCATTTTCTTTTTCTGATTTTAGATATTTTATACAATTGTTAAGAAAATCATCAGAACTCTTTTTCAATTTTGTATTAAAATCTTTTTTAGCACATATACGACATATATTTTCTTCATTATTATATCCATTTTCTTTGGTATTAATATCACAAGAAAAAAACACATTACCCCAATCAGAAAGTATCCTTGCTAATATCGTACAATATTTCATATTATAATTTCCATTGATTTGTTCAATGCTTTCATACAGCAATTCCATTATTGTACTTTTATCAGATTTTTCTAGCAGAGTAGAAAGGGCATTGAGATAATAGTCACAAGCCGTACAGGAGGAATTCCTTTTGTCTTTTTTATTATTCAAATCCGAGTTCTTATAATACAAAATATCCGCCACTCGTGATAAGAATTCAGCTTCAAGAAGTTGTGCTCCTTCGTGGTTTATATTCTTTGTTAAGTTTTCAAATTCTTTATCCAATTGTTTTAAATGATTACTAGCAATGCCTCCAATATGGCTTTTTTCAAGTATTTGAAACTTAGCAATAAAAGGTAAATAGAGCATTTTCAAACCCTCGTATGCCGTTTTCTCAAATGGCATATCATTGTTATTATTTGTAAATATTTTTCCAATCTGCTCTATTAACGTGGTTATATTAATATTACGATCACAAAGTTCAACATAAATCTGGTAAGCAAAGTCATATTGTTTTCGTTTTTCATAAATCATTCCCAATCTAAGCATATTGCGTACATATACATAGAAATGTTCTTGATTTATTTTTCCATCATCTTTTTCTGCTTTACTACCATTTTTTTGTCCCAATGTACGAAGAGCTTGTACAGTACTTTTATAATAAACTTCTGCCTCTTCGAGTTCATCATTGTAATAACACAAATCACCTAAAACTACTTGCAATGAAGAAATGGCATCAATAAATACGGAAGAATTTTTGTCGTTTTGGTATTCTTTCTTAGTATTTTCCAATAGGTCTAGATATTGCTTTTTCAATGGTAACATCTCATCAAGCGAGAAGCTAAATAGAGCCGAAAAAACTTCATCTGTTTTTGTCATAGCAAAAATTCCATTGGCAATCCAACTGTCGAATTTGTAGTCTGAGAGACTAAAATTAGACTTGTTGATATGTATCTGTGCCAAATAATTGAGCAAATCTACAGCAACCGATTTCAATTCCGGCGCACGGTTTACCTCAAGCATTTCAGGTGAAATATCCAAAATTTTCCATGAAAAGGAATGTTTGTGAAATTTGAATAGAAAATCAACAAATCGCAAAGATGACACAAGTAATTTGTCGCTATGTTCCTTAATATTGCTTTCAGCGAGACGGTAAAAAATCGGAGTTATCAGGTACGCGATAATACCCAGCGTATATTGCTTGTAATAGTTAAAAGATAAAAAATGCCGTGAACTATAATAGTGTTGTATTAATAATGTATTTTTTATATCATCCCTTTCAGTACGAATTTCAACGAACGACTCAAAAAGCTGCATCATTTTTTTTGGTGCACCCTTACTTACGTGAGCAAGATAAATAATAAATTGTTGTAATACAGCGATTGTTTTTTGTATTCTTTCTTGGCGTGTATCTTCTTTTTGCCTATTATTTTGCGTATCTTCACAAAATATTTCTTTTTCTAAATAAATTCGATAATTTTTTAAATCATAAGATTCTACCGGATAATCATACGGAATAAGTTTCCGGCAAACAAATTCTTCAGGCAACGATGCTATACTTGATTCTTGAGGTATAAATTTTTTACCTGTATGATGATCAGTAAGAAAACTTGGTACCAGGATAACAACGTTAAAAATACTACCGATATAATTGTTCCTCTCCGATACGTCCGCCAAATGAATATCAAACATTTCGCGTCCTGTAATAAATATAAATTTTGCTTTGGCAGTAGAAAGAAAATATTTCATGTTTGACAAAATTCTTAAAATCTCGGTTTGCCTTTCACGAGTTGCACCAATAGAAAAAAGTGAGGCTTTTGTTTGCAGGTTTTCTTTTTCTAAACCTGCATCACCCGGTTCTACCTTGTCTAATTCGTCAAACACAATAACAATGTTAGGACAGCACATAAGTAACGGTATTCGCTTCATGTCATTCAAAATATCTTGCAATTCCTTTTCTATTTCCCGGGCATCAGCAATATCGCGAGATTTTATAGTTTTTGTTCCAATTTCGGGAATTTTATTTAAACCTTTTATGTTTATTGAATTCTCACGTTCTGTATTATGTATAATGTCATTATTCAGTTTTTTTAACCGCCACTTAATTATACTATGTGTAACAAAAAAATGTGTAATCCAAGTACAATGAAATAGCAGTACACAGAATAAATACATGGAAAAAAAAGATAACCAAAAGAGATAATTTATCGGAAGGTAAAAATCATCATTAAAGTCTTTTTTCCCTTCCCAAAAGTATTGTGGAGATTTCTTTATAATCTTTGTTATTTCAAAAATGAGTTGGTCAAATGTAAGTAAAAAATTACCAACCTTGCCTACTTTAGTATCTACTTTAGGTTTTAGCCTTGTACGTTTACTTGATATTTCATATTCAATATCCTCCCAGGTTTCTACTACGTTAGTAACTACCAGAGTTTCTACCTTAGAAAAAACATCCTCTAAACGTTCTCCATCTTTTTCTAAAGTTGGATATTCAAAAAGTATCTGAGAACTAGCTTCATACAGTTCATTTTCCTTTATTAATTTTTTATAAAATTCTTGTTTTTCTATAATGGGACTAAACAAACAAGCAAAAAGTAAAAGAAAACTTAATGCTAGAATTCGCCATGGTAGCATCCGCAAAAAAGAACGACGATATATATTGTATTCGGTACTTAACGTCCGTGTTATCAATCGTAAAATGTCTTTTTCATCTTTTAATCTATGCCCAAAATTTATATGTAAATACAAACGACTGTGGTTTTTTATATAATTCTTAATTGGAGCTAAAATTAAGTCATGGAACATTATTTTTATAAAGATACTTCTATCTAAATATTTACAGCGCCAAATAACAATAAAAATAAAAACTGTTATAAAAGATATCAATATTATTAATATTTTGTCTATATTGGAATGGGTAATAAAGTTTTTCCATAATGGTAAAATTAATAACATTAATGTCGAATAATATTTGAATATACAATTTGTTAACCGCAAAAAACCTTTATTTTCAATGTCATAAATACTATCATCAGATGCCTCGTCTCTTTTATCCTTTTTATATTTTCGATAATATTCATGTAACTTACCTCTTACAAATCGCCAAAACATAAAGACATAAATAAAACACAGATAAAAAACAAATGCTTTTGTTGGAGTAATTTGATTTTCTCCAATAGTTTTAATAAATGGAAAATAACTACAAAATTGGATTCTTGAGATAATTTGCGTATAACAAGCAACTAGAATTATTTTTAACACATATTGCGTTTTTCCGTTTGGATTGTGTGGATTTATTAAATAACTTAATTCTTTAATGGCAGATGTAATACCATTAAAAACCGATTTAATACAATTCCAAATTTTTCCCCAAATTCCATGAGTTTGTTTAGAAATTTTGTGCCTATAATTATTAATACAACACAGTAGGATAAAAGATGGAACAAAAAGAATAAACAAAACAATCCAAAACCAAAATGTCTCGGTAAATTCGACAAATTGTTGAAATTTCTGCAAACAAAATTGAATTCCGGTAACGACAAAAAAAAGGAGAATTAAATATCTCAGATTCTCTGTAAATTTAGTTTTAGATTGTAAAGAAGTTTCTTTGATTACTTCGTTAACCAAACTTGTTTTTCCTACCCCTCGATTTCCCGCAATTAAATAAACGCCAGGTTCATCGGGGGAATCTTCTAATACTTTTTTTAATTTTTCCCGTATTCGTTCTCTGCCAATAAAAGCATGAGGTGAGTCGCCAGATGATGAATGACTGAAACTATAGTGTGGAAGCTCAATACGTATTTTTTTTATTTTTGAATTAAGAACATCTGGTGTATCCATAAACAATCCTTCCTTCTCTCTTTTTTCGCAGAGTCTCGCTCCATGCATTCCCGCCCAACGGGCAGTTATTCAAAACACTGAAAACTTCAGTGTTATAGAATCCACTAACACTTACTTTCGCTAAAAAAATATATCTATCACCTCAGCACAATAATTTTCTACTTTAACCTTCTCTATACCTCGGTCCCCGTTCCTCTACCCACACTTTTAACTACGTCTTGGTTCCTTTTCCAAGTTTTTTTCTTCACTTATTCCGTTCACTCAGGTACATACATTTTTCTCTCTTATATAAACCTACTAAATCATGGGCGCGCCAGTCGGAAGCCGAAGAAGTTGCCGCCCTGGTAGTTCGGGTAGTTGTAGTTCCGATACGCAGGACGCAAGCTCTGAGCGTTGCTGATACATTCATTGCCGCGTGACACCCGGTAAGAGCCGATAACCGCTCCCACAGGATTGGTCTGCGCTTCACTTGGATAACTCCCGAACCAGTCCCAGCACCACTCGCTTACATTCCCGCTCATGTCATACAACCCCAAACCGTTGGCGGCCTTCTTTCCCACTTCATGTGTCTCATTACCACTGTTAGATGTATACCATGCCACATCGTCTACAATGTCACTCCCAGAATATGTGTAATTCCCGGGCGAGCCGTTTCCTCCCCTTGCGGCGTATTCCCACTGCGCCTCTGTCGGCAAACGATAGCCGGTGGAACCGGCTACTATTTCTACCGCGTTCCATGTCGAATTAATGCTTGTGGGTACGTTTCCCCAATTTGCAGGATCGGTGCTCCCGGATATGCGGTATGCGGGACTTAATCCTTCCATCATGCTCAACTTATTGCAGAATACAAGCGCATTATACCAGCTTACATATTCCACAGGACGTTTATTCTGAATTTCCCCAGTGGCAGGTGAACTAGGAAAAAAACTCGGATTGTTCCCCATAACCGCCGTCCATTGTTCCTGCGTTACCTCGTACTTGCCCATGTAAAAACCGCTCAGCGTTACAGTATGCACAGGTTGTTGATTATCGTAGCCGCTGTTGCTCCCCATCTCGAAACTGCCACCAGGGACATAGACCATGTCTATAGTCCACTTCACTGTCAGCGTAATACTTGCATTACCATTTGCAATAGCTGTTGACAAAGCTGATACCGCAACGTTTACTTCTGCCGCATAAGTACCAGTTAAAGAACCAGTTCCCGACACTTCCCAACCTGCAAATGCATAACCTTTGCGAATATAGGTATTGGCAGGTATAGTGATGGAAGTTCCGTAAGCAGCAGATATTGGACTTGACGGCGCAGAACCATCGCCGCCGCCGCCGGCGTAGTTAATATCCAGCGTATGTGCAGTCCATTTTGCGTATAACTTTATGGTTGCTCCGGCTGAACCAGCCAAGTCTAAGACAGCCTCTTTGTCCGAAAATTCCACCGATCCGCCGCTTGTTTTTGCCCAACCAGCAAATGTATAGCCGGTGCGGGTAAAAGAATTCTCCTTTAAATTTTGTTCTATACCGAAGAAGAAGGTAGAAATCATCATATTTTCTTCAGCATCGTCAGAGTTTTTATTGTATTCAATATAGTACGGCTGGGTACCCCAACGCGCGTACAATGTTACTGTCGCATTGTTTTCTGAAGTCAGGTTGACAACGCTATGCCCGTTCGTAAATTCAACTGTACCTCCTTCCGTTCTCGCCCAGCCCGCAAAAGTATAGCCGCTGTAGGAATAGCCGTTGGCGGTAAGGAGCTTGGGTTCATCGTAGGTATGGCTACTGGTTTCCGTTGTCCCTGTCGCACCACTCGCATTTTTATTGTAAACAACCGTGTAACTAATGGGATTCCACTTGGCATATAGAGATACATTACCAGTTACCGTAATTGGAAATACCACTGGGATTGTCTTAGCGGAATCCATATACCAATTATCGAAGGTGTAGCCTGTCTTGGTCATGGCGGTCGGCAGGTCAATTGTACTGCCATATTCAACCGTAACAGGGCTGGACGGAACAGGAGTGCCGCCGTCAACGTTAAAAGTAACCGTATAGGAGGTTGATCCACCATCGTGATTATCATCACTCCCCTCTTCATTAGTTTGATTATCATCATTCTCCTCTTCATTTTGCGGAACAAGAGAGTCTAATAACCTTACCATTATTGGGTTTTCACAGGTGTTAAAAGCAAAGAGTAATAAACACAAAAACAGAATAAATAATGATTTACGTCCTGATATGCAAATATACATAATATTAACAATATACGGCACATTTGAATATTTGTCAATTACAGTATGCTGATTAGCTTAATATTGTAATTATGGCTTTTAAAGAAAATCTGAGGTCGGAATTATCATATAAAAGTATGCTGGTTAAAGAACTTTCGGCGTTAACCGGAACAAGCAAACACACACTTGATAATTATCTTAATGTCCGGGGGATTATACCCCCCGCCGACATCGCGGTTAAAATAGCCCAAGCGCTGGGGGTCACGGTAGAGTACCTTGTAACCGGCGAAGAAACAACTTCCGCCAGAGTATCTCACGGTCCTGAAATTAAGGAATTAATTCAGGACTTTAAATTATTAAATAAAGATGATCGCAAAATGATCAAAGACATAATACAACTATTTAAGACAAGAGAAAAAAAGAACTGCCATATCTAAATTACTAATTCCAAAGAATAGAAAATTATAAACTTTTTATTTGCTCTTTTATTAGACCGATGTATTTAATTATTTGATCCATGGGCACATTATCAGAGCTTAATTGGTACAGGGTATCTACCGCTTTCCGTATAAAAAGACTACTTGACACACCTATATTAATTATATACAGTAAAGAAACTTCCGGGGGTGTAGCTCAGTTGGCTAGAGCGTTTGAATGGCATTCAAGAGGTCAGGGGTTCAATTCCCCTCACCTCCATGGAAATTTATCTTTAGTGAAAAATTTACACACAACAGAAAAATCATAAAAAACTAAAAAAAGCTGACAGAGGTGAGGGGAATTGAACCGGAACGCTCCTGTAATAATGCTAAGGCGTAAGCCTTAAGAAAAAAATCCGGCACATGGATGTGCCGGGGAGCGTGTAGGCGGCCCGGAAGGAGCAAACAGGATGTTTGCGACTGTAGGGCAATTCCCCCGCCCGCCTTTGGCGGAACACCTCCATGGAATAATTCCTTATTTTTCTTCCTCATCACCCCGAACTTCACGTAAATAACGGACATTCCGTTCCAGTTCCGCTGTCAGTTCTTCTTCGGTCGGAAGAACTAATTTGTACTTAGACGCAAAAATCTGACTGCTCTCCGCAAGTACGGAATATTTTACTATTGTTTCATCTTTTTCGGCACACAGGATAATACCGATAGTGGGATTATCGTCTTCACCTCGTTTCAAATTATCAAACATACGCACATACATATCCATCTGCCCGATGTCCTGATGGGTCAATTTTTGCGTTTTCAGATCAATGATGACAAAGCACTTCAGCAGATAGTTGTAAAATACAAGGTCGATGTAGAAGTGTGATGTTTCAGAACTGATACGAAACTGCCGACCGACAAAAGAAAAGCCCCTACCCATTTCAAGTAAAAAATCCTGCAAATGACTTATTATTGCCGATTCAAGTTTTGTTTCTTTCGGAAAGGGATCCTCCGGTAAATTAAGGAATTCAAGAACGTATGGGTCTTTTATCAAGTCTTCTGTCGCAAGGACGTTTTTCTGCTCTGTTGCCGGAAGTATAGGCTTTTGAGACGATAAAAGCCTCTCAAAATAATTTGTCTGTATATTACGTTCCAGAACACGGACACTCCATCTTTGAGACCGAGATTCATTTAAGTAGTATTCTCTTGTCTTTTCATTGTCGAGACGCATAATCAAGCGAATATGCGACCAGCTTAATTCGCTACACAGTGTGTAGCGAATCTCCTCGTTCGGCCATGTAAGATAAAATTGCCTGAAATTTTTAAGATTAGCCTCTGAAAATCCCTTGCCAAATGTACTGCTCAAATAACGGGACAAATTGACAATCAATAGGTCGCCGTAATTGGCACGTTCCTTCCCCTGTTGTTCCTGCTCAACGATTCGCTTGCCAATATTCCAGTATGTCTCCACCATAGTAAAATTGACAGCTGCATGGACTTTATGGCGACCTTCATTCAATATCCGTGAAATATCAGCGAAAAAGCTTTTCTCGCTTTCAGAATAAACGGCAATATCTTGATTTTTCAAGTCTACTCCTTATCTAATAATATATAGACGTGGAAGGCTTTCTGCAATAATCTGTTCTTTAACTCCTTTTACTCTCACCACTGGAGAGAGTATTGATTGAAGGGCACTCACAAGCCTCATAACTTTTTTTGAGATGTTGCCCTTACCCCCAAGTGACACTCCGAGTGATACTTTTTCCCCAATAGCGACATTTTTCAGGAAAGGAGTACTGTTATGCGTTTACCCTTTTTAATATGGAAGTAATTTAAATGTTCTGGAAATATTTAGGATTAACATCAAATACACCTACACGCCCGTTCTAACTGCCTGTTTTCAAGTCTGGAAAAATTCTGTAAAATCATCATTAATTAGGGTTTAGTTTTCTTAAAACCGAGCCTATTTTTGCCTTGAATTTTCTCAAAAACTATGATATTTTTGGGTAGTAAAATATGGAAATACAGTACCTAAAACGGAATGTCGATGAAATACTTCTCACTTGGAGCCGTGAAAAACCGCCTGATAGGAAACCTTTACTCCTGCGTGGAGCAAGACAGGTAGGAAAATCCTCCGCTATAAGGCATTTAGGAACGCACTTCAAGCATTTTGTCGAGATAAACTTTGATGAAAATAAAGAGGTAAAAAGTTTTTTTGATACATCCCTCTCACCTCATGAAATTTGTGAACAGCTTGCACTTTATTATCATACGCCGATAGTTCCCGGAGAGACCTTACTCTTCTTCGATGAGATTCAAAGCTGCCAATCTGCACTGGCAAAACTTCGTTATTTTTATGAGAAGTATGCCGAGCTTCATGTGGTTGCCGCCGGTTCTCTTCTGGAATTCGTCCTTGAAGAAATACCATCATTCGGTGTGGGTCGTATTCGTTCTCTATTTATGTATCCTTTTGGGTTCGATGAATTTTTGACCGCTTTAAATGAGGAAGAACTTTCCAAAGCTGTTAAGTCCGCTTCTCCTGAAAAACCGCTTGCTGAGCCTATTCATCAACAACTTTTGGGCAGGTTGAAAATCTTTTTGATTTGCGGAGGAATGCCCGAAGCTGTTTCACAATATGTACGGAAACGAGATTTGCTTAAAGGAGAGCTTATTTTAAACGATCTTATTTCCGTACTCAAGACGGATTTTGCCAAGTACCGTAAACGTTCCCCTCTCCTGCTTCTCAATGAAGTTTTTGAATCGGTCATGCGCCAAACAGAAGGAAAGTTTGTCTATGAACGCACCGCTCCCGGAACACCGACAGTGGCGATAAGGCAAGCGCTTGAACTTCTTATCATGGCAGGGTTGGTTCATCCGGTCACTCATACAGCCGCCAACGGTATTCCCCTTGGTGCCGAGGCGAATCGGAAATACCGCCGAATGATTCCCTGCGATACCGGTCTCTTTTTATATACTCTTGGTCTACGTTCGGAAATACTACCTGCCGCTGATTTTTCCGCAGTTAATCGCGGTTCTCTTGCGGAAATTTTTGTTGGTTTGGAATTGTTAAAAACCGCCTCCTGTTATACACCACAAGAACTATTCTGTTGGCAAAGGTCGGCTAGTTCCGGTTCTTTGCAGAGTAACGCTCAGATTGATTTTCTTGTTCAAGAAGGCTCAAACATTATTCCCATAGAAGTCAAATCGGGAACTCAGGGCAATATGCAAAGTCTTCGTCTCTTTATGAAGGAAAAGCATATTGAAAGAGGTGTACGGACTTCTCTTGAAAATTTCGGACGCTATGAGGATATTGATGTTTATCCATTATATGCGATTGGTAATGTTGTAAGAAGCTGATTAAGTGTTGTCTACTATACCATTGCCCAAGTGACACCCCGAGTGATACTTTTTCCCAAAAAGTGACACTACCCAGAACTTTACATCCTGATACTTCCTGTGCTATAATGACATATATGGAATTGACTAAGTCTTTATACGATAAGGACTTATATCAATTTCCAAATTGATAACAACATACGGCACACCTTTACAAAATCCTTGTCCGTCCGGTAGAATTTATGAATGAAAATAAGTTGTTTATATCAGAAAATCCAATAACCGCTCTTGATGAAGATTTATTAGGCAGAAAAAAGTATGCGGAAAATATCGCTCGGGCCTTAACCGGATGGAATGAAGATAAGTCTTTAGTGATCGCGTTAGATGGAGAATGGGGTAGCGGCAAGACATCGTTAATAAATCTGGCTATAAACGAAGTCAAAAAAGATAATAAAAATATAGATGTCGTACGGTTTAACCCGTGGATATATTCGGAAACAGATAACTTACTTGACGGCTTTATTGGTGAATTAACGGCAACTATAGGGAAAAAGCAAAATAAAAATTTAGTAAAAAAATTGGAGTATTACTCGGAATTACTTTCTCTTACCCCGCGAAAAGAACAATTTAAAACCGCTTCCAATTTACTTCTTTCAATTCTCGTTCTGTTGGGGATAACAACAACGCAAATTAATCAGCTTATTTCCAATATCCCAAAATTTGCGGTAAATATTCTATATTGCGTAGGTATTGTTTTCTTCCTATTTGTTATTTTATCCCCGATTATTCCGAGGATCTTGTCATTCTTGCATATTAGATCAAAATATAATGAAAAATCCATAAATCAGCTAAAAGAAGAAATTACAAAATTATTACAAAAAACAAAGAAAAAATTACTTATCGTCATTGATGATATCGACAGGGTAACAGGTCAGGAAATAAGACAAATATTCAGAATAATCAGAACAAATGCCGATTTTCCCAATACGATATATTTATTAGCGTTTGATAGAAACATAATAGAAAAAAATCTCAATGTCCAGGAAAATGTATCGGGCCGCGATTATTTGGAAAAAATAGTACAGGTACATTTTATTTTACCTTCTATTCCGGACAGAAAGGTTCACGATTATTTATTTAACGAGATAAACGAACTATTTATTTCATTGTCTGATACCGTGTACAAATTTTTCGAGGATATTACGTATTATTCATCAATATTTCATTCCGGTTTTAAGTATTTTTTTAGAAATATACGAGATGTAAAAAGATATATGAATAGTTTAAAATTCAACATTTTGCAGTTAATACAAGATAAAACAATTGAAGTAAACCCCATTGATATGGCCGCCATTGAAGTATTACGTGTTTTTGAACCGGACTATTATAATTATCTTTCCAAGAACAAAAGTCTTTTTACGGACCTCAAATCGCCGTATGGAGATGATAAATCATATCGAGAAGTACGAAAAAAACACATAAAGAAAAGTTTTCTTAATTTCGCAAGCGATAAAAACAGAACTCATTTACAGGATTTGATTTACGAACTTTTTCCGCAAATAAAAAGTATAGTACTTGAAAGCGGAATTAATTTTAGCTCCAGTTCTTTGGAGTGGGTTCATGAGTTAAGAATTTGTTCAGGGACGATATTTGACTCTTATTTTAATTTTATTCCGGGCGGTGACGAAAAAGAAGTAAGTATCTATGAACTTGAACAAGCTGTTATCGCGTCAAATAGTTATGCTTCATTTAACGAACTCATTGATACATATACAAAAAACGGACGAATCATGAACTTTTTAACGAAGATGTTTGATTTTTCTCCCAAGGATGAATATTTTTCAAATGAGAATTTCTATAATATAACCCTTGCGTTAATTGATAGTTTTGTCAATTTATCGGTAAGTACAAGTTTTAATATTTTTGATCGGCAAGATTATATGACAATTGCCGTAATTTACAAGTTATTGAAAAGAAACGATAATCTTGAAAAAAATTATCAATTATTATCCGATGTCATAAATGAATCTAAATCACTATACGGTCCAACATACCTATTAAATCAAATTGAAAACGAACTCAAAGCCAATCCGAAAAATCCGGAAATTGTTTCAGATATCCATCTGGAAGATTTAAAATGTATTTGTATAAAAAAAATATGTTTAAATAAACATCGTTTGCCGGATGAAGATAATGTTATTTCTATTTTGAATATTTGGCGCGGTTGGGGCATTAGTTATGATGAGTATAATCAATATTTACAAGAGTTATTTATCGACGATGAAATGTTTATTAGGTTTTTTGATAAATTTGAATATATTACGGAATCCAAAAAGAATTTTCATTATAATAACTTAAAGGCGTTTTATGCTCCGGATAAAGTAAAACAAAAAATAGAAAATCTAATGGAAGAAGATAAGAATATGTATGAGGAACATAAATCTTCTATTGATGTTTTTCTTAGGGATTACGATACCTTTGAAGATGATATATCCTTGTAGGATTCTATAAATTCAAATATTTACAACAAGATAACCGCTCTATTTTACGGAGTGACATACTCTAAACTTGATTTTTTGATACAACCCGATCTATAATGATACAATTCATGCACGTTTTTTTATTGATAATCTGCGGCATTGTTCTCCTCTGGTTCGGTTATACTTTGTTTTTTGGTAAACTCTCTCCGTTTTATCCAAGCCTACCCTGGAGTAAAAAGAAAAAATTTAAAGGAACCCCCGGAGAGGCTAAGGTTTGCCCTGTTTGTTCCATGCTTATGTTAAAAGGAGATTTGATAAAAACCGTAGTTTTCCCGCCGGCAAGCGAAAGCAGTATAGACCGTATTATGTATATTAAAGGCTGTTTTAGTTGTCTTAATAACAACGTACCGAGGCATTGTCCTGTATGTAAAGCAAAATTATCTGTCGAGGACTTTCTTGTCGCGCGTATGTTTGAACGCCGTTTCGCTAAAAACCATGTTCATGTGTTGGGTTGTAACCACTGTAGAAAAGTGTAACAACTTCATTAAAAATTACGCGTTGAGCATATCTTTATGTGTACACAATCAAAATTGCCCGCTATAACTCACCTTACCCCATTAAATCACTTTGTCAATTTTGCTACCACTGCCAGCAACTCGGATTTTTTAACAGGTTTATTTATAAACTCAACCGCGCCCAGTTCCTTCGCTTTGGCCTTGTCTTTCGGGTCATTCGATGTAGTGTAAATCGCTATCGGGGTTTGGTGTAACTTGCTGATGTCGCGTATTCTGATAAAGGTATCCCAGCCGCCCATTTCAGGCATGGTTAAGTCCAATAAAACCAAATTGGGATTATACCCTTGGAAGAACAGTTCCAAAGCAGACTTGCCAGAACTGACCGTGGTAACATCATACTCATTTTCCAGCATACTCTTTGTCAGGGTAAGAATGGTTTCCTCATCATCAACCACGATGACCTTTCTCTTCTCGTTGCCCGTTTCTACTTTGAATTTCGCCGATTCCGCTTTAAGGTCCTCGAAATTCCGGTTGTTCTCGGCGCTCATTTCATCTACAACGGTTACCGCGCCTTTTATCTCCCGCATCGCGCCATTCACTATGTCGTTCATACCGCTCATAGACTCATTGCTGATTTCTATGAAATCAGAAGTCTGCTGATGCAAATGATCGCCTGACGCTATCATTTCCTGCGCGCCTTTCTTCACCGATACGCTTATCTCTTTAAGACGGTTCATGGAGTCCAGTATTTGCTTTCCTCCCACTTCCTGTTCTTCCATCGCGTCACGGATGTTCTGTTCATGCGTTGAAACCGTTTTTACTCCCGTATCAATAATCTCAAAGCGGGAAATAACCTCGTTGGAAGATACCGTAATGCTGTCTATGGACGCTTTTATCTTTTTCAACATCGTCGCGGTCGTCTTTGACTGATTACTTGACGATTCGGCAAGTTTACGTATCTCATCGGCGACAACGGCAAACCCTTTCCCTATTTCTCCGGCGTGCGCCGCCTCAATCGCGGCGTTCATCGAAAGCAAATTTGTCTGGGCGGCAATGCTGTTCATGAGCGAGTTTATTTGCAAAAGCCCCTCGGAGTCTTTGGCGATTTCCGCTATCTTCTGCGCCACCGTTTGAACTCCTATTTTTCCGTTCTCGGACGCTTCGGTCAATTCGGTAACCCTCTTGCTGTTTTCTATCAGAGTGTTGGTTACCGAATGAATGTTTGCCGTCATTTCCTCAATCGCGGAAGACGAGGAATTAATGCCGCCCGTCTGTTCCTCTATCAGCTTGTTCAGATTGTCAATGTTGTCTTTTATATTTTTAACCGCTCTATCCGCTTCGGCGGCTTTTTCTTCCTGCTCGCCCATTTTGCTCTTCATGCCGTCAAAGTTTTCAGAAATTCGGTCTACCGAATTGGAAGTTTTTTCCATATTTGAGGAAAGCTCATGACCGGTATTGGTCAGCGCGTTAATTTTGTATTTTATAACCCCTATGAGGTTTTTTATATTTTCTACTGTAAGATTTAGGTAATCCGCCAAATTTCCTATTTCATCGCGGGTCTTTACGGTTACTTTTTTGCTTAAATCACCGTCCTTTACCTTTTCCAGGAACAGGTGTATCTCTTTTATCGGCGAAATGATTGTCTTTGCGATGAAAGATACTATTAACAGGGCTATCAAAATAATGACCGCGGAACTTGCCAAAATCGCCATAACTACCGTGTTTCTTGTCTTCATGGCTATGTCCCTGTCCCTGATTGAAAGCACATACCAGGGATCGGACGCGCCGTTCATAGCAACCGGCTGGTAAGTCAGGAAAATTGTTTTTCCCTCCTCATCGAATTTCACGGAGCCTTTATTCCCCTTCATCATGTCAGCTATGGCGGCCTTGTATTCATCCGAAATAACCAATGGCTTTTCTTCGGTTACGTTACCCTGAGCGTTTTGCACGGGCTTCCCATTCTCGTCCTTTACGGTTACGGTCTTGGTGAATTTCGCGTAATTGTACATTTCCTCCTGATAGGTGCTGTCCGGGTGGGCTACGACTACGCCTTTGCCGTCCAGTATAAATGAATAAGAACCTTCAACCGCCATTTCAACGACCATGTCGTGAAGGGCGGAAAGTTTGATATCGCCCGCCATGATGCCTATCATTTGTTCTTCATTCATTATGGGGTAGAAAATTGAGGTGACTGGCATATTGGTTCCTACCGAATAATAGGATTCCGAGACAAACGGTTTTTTAATTTTTTCCATTTGAACAAACCACCAGCGTTCTTTCCTGTTGCCCAGGTTGCCCGACGATCGTCCTGTTTGCATACCGTCCATACCTTGAGCGTAGAGGAGTTCAAAATAATCGTTTCTTTTCGCGGAGCCTACAAGGGCGGGGGCCTGCCGCTGGGTATTCATTGAAATTACGTCGCTGTTAAAGGCAAGGTCTTCTATTGCTTTATAAGCGGAGTTGATGAATGATTGAAGGGATCGCGCCACATACAGCGTCTGCTCTGAATTTTCCGCAATTATCTGTTTTTCATAACTGCTTGAATAGACCAGATAGAAACTTGCCAGTACCGAAGAAATCATCATAAGGATGATGAAGCCGAATGAAATAAGCAATTTGCCAAATAGTGTTTTCATTTTTGCTACTCCAACAAATTATTGTAGGAATATTGTAGCATTTTTTATGGAAATTTGCAATAAAAATTTGATAAATATATGCCAGGAAATCATTATATAAGCAAAAATAGCTGAATTTACTTCCCTATTTGAGCCACCGCGTCCTTAATAGCCGTCAACTTGACATTTTCGCTGTCTGTGTAAGCTGTTGTGGGAAGCGTCGTGTCCTTGCGCGGGGTAAGCGCCCCCGTGGGACAGGTGGAGACGCAAAGACCGCAGTTCGTACAGTTTTTATCTTCACCTAACGGTAGGCTGAACGGCGGCTCTACCGTCGTGTCAAAGCCGCGCCCTACAAAGCCAAATACGCCGCTTCCCGATTCAATGCAGATACGCACGCAACGGGCGCACAGGATACACTTGTTTCTGTCTCTTACAATATACCGATGGCTGTCGTCAATGGGGTGAGTCGTCTGCTCTCCGCTTAACGCCTCCTGATCCGCGCCATAGACCGCCGCATATTTGCGTAGTTTGCACTCGTCCGCGTCGGCGCAACCGCAGGAAAGGCATCTCGACGCTTCTTTTTTCGCCTCTTCTTCGGAGAATCCTAATTCAACTTCATTAAAATTATTATCGCGCTGTTCTTTGGTAAGCATGGGCATCTGTACTTTCTCGATTTTTTCTACGCTACTTCCCCTTTCATTGACAAAAGTGGCGGGATCAATGTCTTTATAATCTTTCGCTTTAATATGATGATAAGGCTCCGGTTCTACGGTAATAGTTTCTCCTAACATATACTGAGACATAGCCATAGCCGCTTTTTTTCCGCCGGCAATAGCCATGATGGCGGTCTTGGGCCCCGTTACGCCGTCGCCCGCGGCAAACACGCCGTCAATGCCGGTCATGCTTGTATTCTTGTCTACAACCAAGCAATCGCGGTTAGTTGAAACATTACATTCGTTATTTATAAAAGACAAATCCTGGGTTTGCCCGATGGCGGAAATTACATAGTCAACTTCAATATTGTATTCCGATCCCGCAATGGGGCGAGGCGATCTTCTGCCTGACGCGTCGCTTTCGCCAAGTTCCATTTTGGTAAGTTTCATCGTAACCTTACCGCCGCTCTCGGATACGCTTAACGGATTATTCAACACCAAGAATTCAATTCCTTCCAATTGGGCTTCTTCAATTTCCGCTTCATCGGCGGGCATTTCGGCGATTGTCCTGCGGTAAACAAGTTTGACATTTTCCGCGCCAAGGCGGATTGAGGTTCTTATGCAGTCCATCGCGGTATTGCCGCCGCCGACAACGGCGATTTTTTTGCCGTTAAAGTCGGGTTGTTTACCCCTTGTAACAGAGCCGAGGAAATCAACGCCGATTAATACATGGGGGCAGTCTTTCTCGCCGTCAACACCTAACGGGTACCCCTTTTGCGAACCAATCGCCAAAAGAATTGAGTTAAAGCCGTCGGCGTATAAACTTTTTACGGTGATGTCTTTGCCGAATTCCTTGTTGTAAATAATTTCTACGCCAAGCGATTTAATGACATTCACTTCTTCATCAAGCGTTTCACGCGGCAAGCGATAGGAGGGGATTCCGTAGCGCAACATTCCGCCGGGATTTTCATGCTTTTCGAAAATTGTTACGCTGTGCCCTTCCTGCGCCAGAAACCACGCCGCCGTTAAACCTGCGGGTCCCGCGCCGATAATAGCCGCTTTTTTTCCGGTAGCGGATTTTTTTTGGGGAAGGTAGGGAGCATCTTTTTTTAAATCAATATCGGCGGCAAAACGCTTTAAATTCGCGATGCCAATCTTGCCTTCAAAAATATTTCTTCTGCATTTTTTTTCGCACGGTCTTGGACAAACTCTTCCGCAAACAATGGGAAGCGGATTTGTCTGTTTAATCAACTGTAACGCCTCGTCGTATCTGCCGTTGGCGATATGGTAGATATAACCTTGAACATCGGTATGGGCGGGACATTCCAAAACACAGGGAGCCGTACAGTCGCCGTAATGCTGGGAAAGCAAAAGCTCAAGGCAGGTTTTTCTTGATTGTTTTATCGCGTCAGATTCGGTGGTGATGACCATGCCGTCCCTAACCTGCGCGCCGCAGGATAGCGGTACACCCCGTTCCCCTTGAATCTCCACGCGGCAGATCATGCACGAGCCGAACGGCTTTAAGCGCGGATCGTGGCACAAGGTTGGAATAATGACGCCGTTTTCTTTGCAAGCGTCCAAAACTGTTTGATCGCCTTTCGCTTCGTATTTTTTTCCGTTAATCGTTATATTTAAACTCATGTTAAAACCTCAATCCACCAAAATAGCCTTAAACTTGCAAGATGCCTTGCATATTCCGCATTTAGTACATTTGCTTTCGTCAATAGTATGCTTTTCTTTTAACTTGCCGCTGATAGCGTTCACCGGGCATTTTTTCGCGCACAGTGTACAGCCGGTGCACGCATCCGTTATCTGAAATGTGATAAGCGCCTTACATTGATGAGTAGGACATTTTTTATCTTTTATATGGGCGATATACTCATCTTTGAAATAACGTATCGTTGTAAGCACCGGATTCGGAGCGGTCTGACCCAGCCCGCACAAGGCGTTTGTTTTTATTTGAGAAGCAAGCATTTCCAATTTTTCCACATCGCCGTCTTGTCCCTTGCCGCTTGTAATTCTTTGCAGTATTTCCAACATTCGCTTTGTGCCGATTTTGCAAAAAGTACATTTGCCGCACGACTCGGCCTGGGTAAAATTTAAAAAGTACCGCGCGATGTCAACCATGCAGTTATCTTCGTCCATGACGATCATGCCGCCCGAACCCATGATGGCTCCGGTTTCAGCCAATGGCGCATAGTCAATGATCGTATCCATCTTGCTTGCCGGAATACAGCCGCCCGAAGGACCGCCCATTTGAACCGCCTTAAAAGGCACGCCCGATTTGGTTCCGCCGCCTATGTCCATGACTACTTCTTTAATTGTCATTCCAATCGGTATTTCTACCAAGCCGCCCCTTTTAATTTTTCCCGCTAACGCAAACACTTTTGTACCTTTACTTTGCTCGGTTCCATAAACTGCAAAAGCCGCATACCCCTTTCTGATTATCCAGCCGATGTTCGCCAATGTTTCAACATTGTTGATGTTGGACGGTTTTCCAAAAAGCCCGCGGACCGCGGGGAACGGCGGACGTATCCGCGGCATACCGCGGTGTCCTTCGATAGATTCAATCAAAGCGGTTTCTTCACCGCAGACAAACGCGCCCGCGCCTTCTTTAATATGCAAATTAAATTTTAAACCTGTTCCTAAAATGTTATCGCCTAAAAAGCCGCGCTCTTGTGCCTGCTTAATCGCGATTTTTAATCTGCGAATGGCGATGGGATATTCGGCGCGGGCGTAAATGTAGCCCTCTGTCGCGCCGATGGCATAACCACCGATAATAAGCCCTTCTATCACACTGTGCGGATCGCCTTCAAGAACGCTTCTGTCCATGAACGCTCCCGGGTCTCCCTCGTCCGCGTTGCAGATAATGTATTTTTGATCGGCTTTGCTATCCGCCGCAAATTTCCATTTTGTGCCGGTTGGGAAACCCGCGCCGCCTCTGCCCTTTATTCCAGCTTTTTGCACTTCTTCAATTACCTGCGCCGGAGTCATGGTTTTAATCGCTTTTTCCAGTCCCTTGTAACCGTCCGTTTTTAAAAAGTCGTCTATCGATTCAGGATTTATCTCACCGCAACGTACCAAAACAATTCTTTCCTGACGGGACATAAAGTCCTTTTCAGAACCGCCGCCGTTGGAATCCAAAACGATGTTTTCCGTCACAGGCGTGTTGTTGATGATATGGCTTTCAAAAATTTTCTTCGCCGTTTTTACGTCAACATCGCCGTAAATTGTTCTTGTAGAGTCATCGGCAATTTCTATCATGGGCTCTTTGTAACACATTCCCATACAACCGGTTTCGCTTAATTCAATATCAAGTTTTGATTCTTCGATAAGGGTTTTTAAAGTTTCTTTTACCTTTAATCCGCCGGAAGCGATACCGCAGGAACCAAGTCCGATTATTATCTTTTTCATCTATCGTTATTCCTTTACTTCCTGTTTTGCGAATTCCCTGATAACGCTTCGACCGGTATCCGCCGTCAGTCTGCCGTGAGTCTCGCTGTTTATCATGATGACGGGGGCAAGAGAACAACACCCCAAGCATGCGACGGACTCTACCGTAAACTGTTTATCGTCTGTCGTTCCGCCAAGTTCAATGTCAAGCTCCCTGCATATCGCGTCCGCTATCGTTTCCGCGCCGTTTACATGGCACGCCGTTCCAAAACAGGCCCTTACAATGTTTTTTCCTACGGGCTTTAATCTGAATTGGGAATAAAAAGTGATAACCCCCATGATTTGGGACACAAAAATCCCCGTCCTTTCAGACAGCCGCTTAATAACATCCTGGGGCAAATATCCGTATTTTTCCTGCAATTTTTGAAGAAGCGGGATAAGCTGAGACTCATCCCCCGTATAGTCTTTTAGTACATTTTCAAATAAATCCCAGTATTTTTCCGTTTGACCGCAATTACACATACCAACTCCGTTTGTTAAAGTATAGCAAATTTATTTTTTTTCATCAATTCCACAAATGCCTGAAAAGGTATAACGGGTGAGATGTCGTGATCGGCGGTCCAAAGGTCAAAGCGCTGACTTGGGTGACGCTTTAAGGTAGGGCGACATCCGTAATAGCCAGAAGCGCACGAAGGGGCGAACGACCGGTATGAGCAGTTTAATTGGACCGCCCGGTACCGCATATTGCGCCAATTCAGCAATGATCTCGTCAAAGGAATGACGCTGATAGTGCAACAACCGCTCGCTTTCTTCGGAGTCGAGCCAGTCGGTGCAATAAGGATCGTGCCCGAAGGCATTTTCAGGTAGATTGCCAATACCCATAGCGTCCATCATCCCCTTTAAATAGTCGCGGTAATAGACCTGACAGCGCGGCCCGCCGCCAATCAGCCAGACCCGCCCCCATATTTCGTCATGTGCCAGACCATTGGCAATTGCCAATCCGGCATCGGTGGTATGAAGCATATCAAAGCGGGTATTCAGGGGAATTCGAAACATGATAGGATGCGGCTTGCGCGGAGCCAGCGGCGGCACATCGGCAAAGCGATATATCGACCATGTCAGCCCCGATGTTTTAATCATCTCTTCGTCTTGCAATTTGTGCGTGGTGTAAGCGTCGGTTGCCGCCACAGGGTCGGTAACTTTGCGAGGCGGCGGTTTATCCTGGGTGTAGCCGAATACATCCAGACTGGAGCTAAAGAAAAATTTCGGCGGATGCGGTTGCCGCTTGGCGGCCTCCAGCAGGGAACGCGTGCCCTCCACATTTACCGCAAATGCTTCTTCCAGACGCTCGTCCAAGTCCGGCGGCAGAATAGCGGCTATATGGACGATCACATCTTGATCGACGACCAGATCGGCGACTTGCCGGACATCGCGAATATCGCCCCAAATGATTTCGGTTTTACCTGCCACCTGGCGCGCTTTTTTTTGAGTCTGTTTGTTTTTCAGGTCAAACGAGCGAACGCTATGCCCTTGTTTGAGCAACTCCTGAAGGGTGCTGAAGCCGATATTGCCAAAGGCTCCCGTCAACAGAATTTTCAATGATTTGATCCTCCATGCCATATCATATCTTAAAATTATATTTTTTCAACCGTGATTTTTTGCTTTGGTAAAATTTCATGCTTTTTTATCTTGTAAACATTTAGAAGATAAGCGCCTACCGTCCTAACGGAAAAACGTATCTAGCATAGATAATTTATACCGATTATAATACCCCAATGGAACTTGAAAAACTGATAATCCCGCGATTTTTAAATTACGTACGTTACGACACAGAGAGCGACCGTCATATAGAAAAAACTCCCTCCACGCAAGGGCAATGGGAGTTGGCGAAAATCCTACATGATGAACTTTTAGCCCTTGGAGTTAATGATGTAAAAATTACGGATCACTGTTATGTAATAGCCCGCTTATCATCAAGCCCCGGAAAAGAAAATGCGCCTTGTATCGGATTTCTTGCTCATCTTGATACTGCGAGTGATGTTTCGGGCAAGAACGTAAGGCCGAAGTTTGTAGAAAATTATGACGGCGGAAAAATAGAACTTGCGGACGGTCTTTGTCTTGACCCCGAAAAAGAGCCGGGGCTTGCGGAGCAAAAAGGAAAGTCTATTATCCACGGCGACGGGACTACTTTATTGGGGGCGGATGACAAAGCGGGGATAGCGGAAATTATGACTGCGGTGGAATATATTGTTTCCAATCAGCGGATAGAGCATGGGCAAGTCGAGATTGTTTTTACTCCCGATGAGGAAACCGGCAAAGGACTGCCTGAATTTCCGCTTGAGGAAATTAAGTCCGCTTTTTGCTACACTGTGGACGGCGGTCCTTTGGGCGAAATTGAGAGCGAGTGTTTTAACGCATGGAAAGCCGACATCGAATTTTACGGCAAAGTGATACATATAGGCCGCGCAAGGGGCATACTCGCTAACGCTGCGCTTATGGCGGCAACCTTTGCGACGCTTCTGCCGCGCAGTGAAAGCCCGGAAGCGACCGACGGTTATTACGGCTATTACTGCCCGATGGAGATTAAGGGCGATTTGGAAAAAGCGGTTCTTGAAGTATTTATTCGCGATTTTGAGAACAGCGAAATTGAACGGCGGATTATGGCGCTGGATGTTTTCGCTCAAACGGTAAAAAACCAATTTCCCGGCGGAGAAGTAATTGTTAAAACACAGCTTCAATACTATAATATGAAGTCAAAGATCGATGAAAAACCCGAGGCGCTTGAAAGACTTAAACAGGCGGCGCAAGATGCGGGCGTTGAATGGCATTTAAAGCCTATACGCGGAGGGACGGACGGTTCAAGGCTGGCGGAACTGGGTATTCCCGCTCCGAATATTTTTACGGGCGGACGTAATTTTCACAGCCGTCTGGAGTGGGTCAGCGTAAGTGAGATGGGCGAAGCCTGTAAGGTAATCATCGAATTAATAAAGGGAACTTCTAAAAACTTTAATTTTTAGAAGCTACCGTAAGATAAAATTTATAAAAATAGGAGTTGAATTTTATGGCAGAACCATTTGCGACGATTTTTGGCGATTATATAAAAAGAGCGCTTAAACAGGCAAAATCCCCAACTGTAATAACGGAAGAAAATGTGTATCAGGAAGGCGATCCGGATATGTTGGTTGTTCTTGATGAAATGGTAGGGTCTTTACTTCTACCGAAAAGCGGGCTGGACGGAATGAATCACCTTGAAGAACTTTTAGAAAAAGCCGAATCCGGAAAAGCGTGCCTTCTTCTTGTGGAACACTACAGTAACATGGATCTTTCAATTGTTTCATTATTGATACGAAAGGAAGGCGGCAGAGGCAAGGATATAAGCGACGCCATCATCGCCATTGCCGGAATGAAATTAAACGAAGACAATCCCATTGTCGCCGCCTTTGCCGGCGCTTACGATAAAATTGTAATTTATCCAAGCCGCTCTTTGCAGGAATTGGATCCTGAAAAAGACAAGGCCGAAATAGCGCGCGGCAACGCCATTAACCGCGCGGCTATGAAATCGCTTATCAGGCATAAATACAAGGGGAAAATCGTCCTTGTATTTCCGTCCGGAACCCGTTACCGTCCCTGGGATCCCGATTCAAAAAAATGCCTGCGCGAGATCGATTCTTACATACGTTCTTTTAACTATATGTGTTTTGTTACCATCAACGGTGAAATTCTGCACATACAAAAAACCGACATGATAAACGACACCGTAAGCAAGGATATTGTCCGCGTAACAGTGGGACCCGTTACGGACTGCGATGAATTTCGTAACAAGGTACTGGCAAAAACGACTGAAGAAGATAAAAAACAGGCTGTGGCGAACGAAATAATGAAAGAACTTGAAAGAATGCACACTGCCGCAGAAATAGAAAGATTAAAACTTGTAAACAAATGAAGTAAATGCGGCGCAACTTTCGCCGACAGGTAAAAGTGCGCCGCTTGTGTAAACGGTTGTTTTTAATCCGTTTACTTACTAGTAAGTAATTACCAGTTGCCGCCGCCACCGCCGCCGCGTTCACGGCGCGGTTTATCCATCGCTTCGTTTACGCGCAGTTGACGACCGTCAAATTCACGGCCGTTTGTACCCGCAATCGCAGCGGCCGCTTCTTCATCGCCGCCCATTTCGATAAAGCCGAACCCTTTGGAGTTGCCGGTTTCACGATCAAAAATGATCTTGGCTGACGTGACAGTACCAAAACCTGAGAACAGGTTTTTCAGACCATCTTCGGTGGTGTTGTAGGAGAGGTTACCGACATACAGTTTCTTCGCCATTGAGAAAATTCCTTCGCCCGGAACAAACAGAATCGTAATTAAACGATACCTGATTGCTTTTGCGTCCGAGCGGCGCCGGCATCATTCATGACAATGTATAAGACAACGTCCCAAACAGTGTCACAGACGATACCTGGATTAATTTTCTGACTTTGCCAGACAATTAATCCGGTGGACTTACGTCCAAGTATTCACATTCGCACAAGCGAACGAATCAAATTCCTCCTGTTTTGAAAACATGAGAAAGTTAATGCATATTTGTTAAGGGAAAAAAAATGAAAGGTAACAGACAAGAACAGAACCCCTAAACCTCGCGGGTTTTTAAAAAATCCGCCAAAACAGTCTCTAATCAATTTCTAAAAATCATCCAACTAGTAAAAATATAAACTTATGAAAAATTAATGTCAATACTTTTTGAAAAAAATTATCCATATAATAACTTAATAGCGGTTTTTATATTAGAGGCTGATTTTAACCCCTGAACGGGGGTTTCAGGGACAGGGCCTAAAAATGAGCCAAAACCAAGCGCGGATGCGGTTTTTACCCGGTTGGAAAGACGGTGTATGGGCCGAATTTCCCCGGTTAGCGAAAGTTCGCCCGCAATTGCCAAATCCGCAGGCAGGGCAAGCCCCGTCCTCGCCGAGTATAAGGCACAGGCAAGGGCAAGTTCTACCCCTACCTCGGTTATACGGATGCCTCCCGCGGCATTTACATACAAATCTTGATCCGACAACCTTAACCCCGATTTTCCCTGCAAACTCAAATGTTTCTCCAAAGCGGCGGAAATGCGCGATACCCTGCCTGAATCGATTTTATCGGAAAAAACACGGCTGATCGTCCCTTTGGCGGGAATGGTAAGAGCTTGAATTTCCACAAGTATCGTCCTTGTCCCCTCAAGAACCGCGGCCGTCGCCACTCCGGGAGGCAAATCCCCTTCGCGCCTTACCAAAAACATACGTCCTGTGTCTTCTACGGGAGTAAGCCCCCTCTCCCCCATTGTAAAAATCCCTATTTCATCAGTAGAGCCAAACCGGTTTTTTGCGGCGCGTAAAAAACGGCAGTCGGCGTTTCCGTTTAAGCCGGCGGTCTTATCGTTTTCCTCAAAATAAAGAACTGTGTCTACCATGTGTTCAAGAGTCTTGGGACCCGAGATAAACCCCTCTTTTGTAACATGCGCCGTTAAAATCAAAGCAGCGTCATGTTCCTTCGCCCACGAAATTAATTCAAAAGTACAGAACTTCATTTGGGTTACGCCGCCCGGCGCGGAATCAGCCTGTTCGGAATAAAGCGTTTGGGTGGAGTCCACCAAAACAAGGACGGGTTTAACTTTATTTAAAACAGTCTCAATTTCCTCAAGATTTCCGGAGCAAAAAATTTCAATGCGCTCCATAACACTCTTATCCGCACTTAAGCCAAGCCTGTCCGCCCTTAGCCGTAACTGCCCCGCGGACTCCTCACCGGAGACGTATAAAACTCGCCCCTTTGTTAAAACTGCGGCGGCGGTTTGTAAAAGCAAGGTTGATTTGCCTATTCCCGGCTCTCCGCCGACAAGAATGGCTGAACGTTTCATAATGCCGCCGCCAAGTACGCGATCAAGTTCTCCGATACCGCTGTTTATGCGACTGCCTTCCATCGGGTCTACCGCGGAAAGAGGTATTGTTTGCGCCATATCGCCGTTTTTTCCGGCCGCGCCGCGTTTATTAAGGTTTTCATTTTTTAGGACGGTTTCTACAAGGGTATTCCATTCACCGCATTCGGGACAGCGACCAAGCCACTTTGACTCCTCGCGTCCGCAGGAGGAACATTTATAAATAATAGTTTTTTCTTTTTTCATTTAAAAAATCCTTGTCCCTTCATTTTTTATTTCTTATTTTTTATTTATCCCCCGCGGCGTTATGCGAAAACCGGCTCCAAAACGCCAGCCGTCAATCGCGGGAAGGTTTTCATCCGTCCAATACTTGTAAACGGGAAACCATACGCGTAGATCAAAACCAAGCAAAAATATATCGTTAATGGGAAAATCCATTCCTATTCCGGCCACGGGCATAAACCAGCGCGCGTCACTCCAGAAATAATCACTGATAGCGTCCGTCTGTAATTGCGCGTCCGTTTTAATATCGCCCGTAAAATCCGAGGGATGATTTAGCCCTACCGCCAAAACGACAATACGTAAATCCGCCGCGGGACCGGCGTAGACGCGAAGAGCCATGCCCTTGCCGCCAAGAGCAAAATTACCCGTAAATTGAACGGCTGTGACAAAACCAATAACAAGCGCGGAACGATTTTCCGGGTTACACGCCATAGGATAACCAAGAGTAGAATTATACTCGTAATTTGTAAAATAAATATCCTCTGTTATTTCAAGCCTGAGAGGACCGACAAGCCGTAATGACAATACCCCGCCCAACGAAGGAATAATCGGAGCGGGATCGGAATCAACGCCGTTATCGGCGGGAAAATAGAAAATATTCCCTGTTACTGACCATTGTAAAAAGTCTCCAAAAACGTAATTTGCGGGAATGAATACGAGGAAGAATAACGACAATACCGCCGCCTGTTTTAGACGCGGTAAAAACCTAAGCATAATTTTAATATAACTTAAAAAAACTATCCGGGCAATGGAATTAATGGAATTATGATATAATGCTAAACATGAAAAAAACAGAAACCGCCGTAGCCCTATGCGCGGTAGGAGCCGAAAAAGTCGTATCAAATGAATTGAAAAAATTAGCGGATAAGGACGGTAATGAAAACGGAACCTCGTGCCTTAAGGTTGAAGATTCACTTTACGGCAGGGTACGCTTTAAAGCCGATAAAAAAGGTTTGTACAAAGCGTTGATAGGTCTTCGCGCCGCCGATAGAGTACTGCTTGAAATCGCCTCTTTTAAAGCGACAGATTTTGACGCTCTTTTTGAAGGCGCTTCTACCGCGGAATGGGAGCGGCTTGTACCCAAAGGCATGGGGCTTAAAGTCGCGAAAGTACGTACAAATCGCTCTCAGTTAAAAGCGGAAACTAGCATACAGGCGATCGTCCATAAGGCGGCGGCGCAACGTCTTTGCGAAAAACACAAAGTCAGCCGTCTTCCTGAAAAAGTGATGACACGCAAGGGTGAAGGCGCTCCCGTAAAAATTGCCGAAGCGCGCGTATATATTGAAAAAGATATAGTTTCCCTCCTTATAGACCTGAGCGGAGATCCGCTTTTTAAAAGAGGTTACAGGAGCGAAGGCGGCGTTGCGCCGCTGAGGGAGACGACCGCGGCTTCCATATTGCTTTTATCGGGTTGGAAACGGAAGTTTCCGCTTTACGATCCATTCTGCGGTTCCGGCACAATTTTAATAGAAGCCGCGATGTACGCGTGGGATATAGCTCCGGGGTTAGGCAGACGCTTTGCCATTCAGGATATGCCGATAGCGGACTTAAAAATTGAACAGCAGGTTCGCGATGAGTTTCGCGCTAAAATAAATTTTAGCGGCGCGGACGGGGGACGACTTGTCAGAATAGCGGGCAGTGACGAAGATTTGCGTTCAATATCCATCGCGTCATCAAACGCGGCGCGTCTACGCGACATCGCGGAGGGCAGAGAACCTCAGAGAGGTATCCGTTACGCGGATAAATTTTCAGGAATGGAATTAAAAGTTCTTCCAATGGCGCAGGCGCGGTCTTCATATTCGGACGCGGGTTTTATAATAACAAATCCTCCTTACGGTAAGCGGCTTGGCGATCAATCCATCGCAGAACAAACCTACAAGAATATGTCGGGGCTTGTTAGCCGTTTTCCCGGTTGGAAACTGGCCGTGATAACAGATCATAGCGGATTTGAAAGTTTTTACGGTAAAAAAGCCGATTCATGCCGTGAAATAAGTAATGGCGCAATTCCTTCCTTTTTTTATCAATATGAGTTAAACTAGAATAGTATAGGAGAAATAAAATGGCAGCGCCGGTAGAGCATGATAAACGAAAAAAGAAAATTTTGGAAAAAGCCCTTTCCGTTTTTATGGACGAAGGGTTTGAAAACGCGACTTATCAAAAGATAGCGGATAAGTGCGGAATTACAAGAACAATACTGTATCTCTATTTTAGAAATAAAAAAGAAATTTTCGGTTACAGTATTAAACAACTTTTATTAAGCGTTGAAGAAAACATTAATTCAATTCGCGCCGACAATTCCTTAAGCTGTCCTGAAAAAATTACCAGGGTGCTTTTTGTCGTCTTTAAACTGGCGGAACAAAACCGTCAGCTTCTTTCCGTTATTCTTGATTATCTATTGCATATTTCAAAAAAAGATACTAGTCCGCAAACACGGGTGCGGCGCAGAACTTTAAAACTCCAGCATGTTTTACTGACAATTATAATCGACGGTGTAAAATCGGGAGAGCTTAAAAATACAAATATAAAAAAAACAAAAAATTATCTTTACAGTTTTATAGAATCCGCCATTTTTCAGTTGGCTGTTTTAAAATGTGATAATCTGAACGGATTAAAAGAAACGGCCGTTTTTGCCGTTGAACAACTAAAGACCTAAGGTTCCAGCCTTAAACCGCGGGTAATTTTTATGGATACCGGACAGACAGTTTATATTCTCAGTCAACTTATCCTTGGAGCGACGGCGGCCTTTTTGGCTATTTTACTCTGGCCAAAAATAAGAGACGCCGCATGGATGCTGGTTATTTTTGGCGCTATTATCGCTTATATCGAAACCGTATATTCCATTTTAAAAATATTCGGGATTGCCGGACAAGAGTTTATAATACTTGGATCAATTCCCCTATTCTCGCTAATACTTCCCTCCGTGCGAATGATTTTTTTTATCGCCGCATTCGCGATAATGGTTTACAAACAGTCCGGAAATAATTAGCCGAAATTAATTTACGCCGCCTGAACAACATGAGGTAAAAAAACTAAAAATATGCTATAGTCAGGATATGGGCGGGCAAACAATTTTACAGGATGTTGAAACAGACAGAGCTTTACGTGAAAAAAAAGAATTCCTAACCGGTCAATTAATTACTTATATTGGCAATAAACGGGCCTTACTGGGTTTTATAGGGGACGGAATTAAAAAGGTACAGAAAAGACTATATAAAAATAAATTGAGAATGTTCGATGTGTTTAGCGGTTCGGGCATTGTCGCAAGGTATTTTAAAAAATTTTCAGATCTGCTTATTGTCAACGATTTAGAAAAATATTCCATGTTAATAAACGAATGTTATTTATCCAATGAAAATGAATTAAACCTTTTTTTATTGCGCGAATACTACGATGAAATCATCGAAAATATAAATAAACGGCTGATAAAAGGCATCATTTCCGAATTATACGCTCCAAATGACGATAAAAACATAATGCCGAACGAACGTGTTTTTTATACGGCGCGAAACGCGATGTATATCGATACCGCAAGACAACTAATCGGGAAACTGCCGCGGGAAATACGGAAATATTTCTTGGCTCCCTTGTTATCGGAGGCCTCAATACACGCGAATACATCGGGCGTTTTCAAGGGTTTCTATAAAAACAAAGAAACAGGCATCGGTCAATTTGGCGGAAAAAATCAGGACGCTTTATTTAGAATAACCGGCGACATAGAATTACCGTTTCCGATATTCAGCAATTTTTGCTGTGATACGCTTGTCTGCAATGAAGATTCAAATGAAATAATTAAAAAACTGCCGGAGGTGGACATCGCCTATTTAGACCCGCCCTATAATCAACATCCTTACGGTTCAAATTATTTCATGTTAAATTTGATACTGGATTATACTTATCCCGAAAATACAAGCAAAATATCCGGCATACCGGAAGATTGGAATCGTTCTGACTATAATAAAGGAAACCGCGCCTTAAAAACGTTAACGTATCTTGTTGAAAATATAAAGGCAAAATATGTAATAATATCGTTTAATTCCGAAGGTTTTATAAGTACCGAAGAAATGAAAAATATGTTAAAGAAAACGGGTAGACTTGAAGTATTGGAAATAAAGTATAATACTTTCAGAGGAAGCAGAAATTTGAATGCTCGCGAAATTCATGTAAAGGAATATCTATACTTGTTAGAAAAGTGATTTATAAACAATCCCGGCAAACAGCCGGATATTTTGGAGGATAAAATGAAATCTGTAATTCTTGGACTATTAATTATTACCGCCGCGGTTTTTGCCGTATTACCGCCCGAGGTACTTGGTTTTGGACTTGGTTGGGGAAATGACGTAATTGCTTTCCTGCGCGGCGGCCTCCCCGTCATAGCGGTTTTAGTCGGTCTAATCGCTATTTTTATCGGCATCGCGGACATGAAGGATCGCGCCGAAGCAAAGAAGGAAGAAAATGAGAAGTGAGAAATGCAACAGGCGGAGAGTGAGAAATAACGCTGAGATTACGTACAGAGAGACTTCTCGCTTAGCGTGTTGTCAATCCGTTATAAAACGAACAACGACACTTATCACTCCTCATTTCTCACTTCTCATTTTTCCTTTGTTTGCGGTTAATTTTAAATTTTTAATACTACGGTATTTAAGAGACAAAAAACACAGTCCCTTTTTGATTTCCCGCCGCAAGGGTTTCAAGACTGCGGGATTTGCCTCCGTTCGCAAGAATCGCGGAAATACCGTAACTTACGGCCAGTTTAGCGGCGTCAAGTTTCGTAGCGATGCCGCCCGTACCAAAATCATTTGCCGCTCCGATACTGATGTTTTTCTGCACTATTTCAAAGTCCCGCACTTCTTCGACAAGAACGGCATCGTCATGCTCTTTGGGATTTTTGTCGTATAAACCGTCAATATCGCTGAAAAGAATTAACAGATCGGCGCTCCACAAAATTGCCGATTGCGCGGCAAGCGTATCATTATCGCCGATTTTTATTTCTTCCACGGAAACGGTATCGTTCTCGTTAATGATGGGGATGATTCCCTCATCTACCAGAGTAAAGAGAGTGTTGCGCATATTTAATGTTCTTATCGGGTCGTTAAAATCTTCGCGGGTTAAAAGTATCTGAGCGATGTGCAATCCGTTTTGTTCAAACGCGCGCCTCCATGCTCCCATAAGCTCCACCTGCCCGACCGCGCATAACGCCTGTCTGTAATGAATATCTTTCTTTCGCGCCCATTTGTCCATTGTAGAAAGCCCCGCCACCTGCGCGCCGGAAGAAACAATGACAATCTGTTTGCCATCTTTCATAAGAACCGCAGTCTGCTCCGCAAACTCCGTTAGAAACTGCGAATTTATTTTTCCGTTATCGCCCGCAAGCGTGTTTGAACCAATCTTGATAATGATTTTTCGCGCGTCAGCGATAAGTTTGGAGATCATTTTAACCCCGTATCTGTCCGTTACCGTTGATAAGGTACTTTATAGTTGTAAGGGCATCAAGACCCATCGGTCCCCTAACGTGGAATTTCTGCGTGCTTATTCCCAACTCCGCCCCGAAGCCGAATTGTCCGCCGTCCGTGAAGCGTGTGGAAGCGTTGACATAAACGCACGCAGCATCCACTCTTGAGCGGAACTCATTCGCCGCTTTTAAATCGTTGGTGAGAATCGCTTCCGAATGTTTAGTACCATACTTGTTGATATGCGCGATTGCCTCATCGCATGAGGAAACCGTCTTTACCGCAAGAATGTAATCAAGAAACTCGGTCGCCCAGTCTTCCTCAACAGCGTCCTTAATGACAAGGGCGGAAGGTATTGCGCCGATAGCGGCTTTTGCCTCACCGTCACAGCGCAATTCGCATTTTCCGGCAATGCTCGCCGCCATTTTCGGCATAAGAGCGGCAAGAGCGTCTTTGTGTACAAGTATTGTTTCCACAGCGTTACATGCGCCGGGTTTCTGCAATTTCGCGTTGGCGATAATTTCTACCGCATTGTTAATATCCGCGCTAGGCTCAACATAAATGTGGCAGTTACCCTCCCCCGTTTCAATGACGGGAATTCGCGCATTTTCTACAACACGGCGGATCAACTCATGCCCTCCCCGAGGAAGAACCACGTCGATGTAACCGCGGGCTTTCAGTATCTCGTCAATTTCGTCTCTGTTGCCGGATTCCGCAAGAGCGACAGCGTCCGCTATTCCGCCGCCGCTTTCAAGCCCCGCCTTGATGGCTTTAACCAGCGCTATATTGGATTGCAACGCGGAAGAAGAGCCGCGTAAAAGTATTGAACAGCCTGCCTTGTACGCGAGGGCGGCGCAGTCCACCGTAACATTGGGACGCGATTCGTAAATTATGGCGGCAACACCGAGAGGCACGGTTATTTTATCAATTTGCAATCCGTTGGGTAGAGTCCAGCCCGCCTGCACCTTACCAATCGGATCTTCCTGCCTGATGACGATTTCGATCCCTTCGATAATACCGTCTATCCGCTTATCGTTAAGAAGCATGCGGTCAACAAGACTTTCCTTCATGCCGCCGTTTCGCGCCTGTTCCACATCATGCGAATTTGCTTCCAGAATTGCAGACCTGTCCTTGTCAATCGCGACGGCTGCGGCGGCAAGAGCCTTATCCTTATTCGCGCGGTTCTCCGCAGCCAGTTTCTTCTGCGCCTGTTTAAGAGAGGTAAAAATAATATTTAATGAGTTAGCCATAAAAAGATAGTATCATAAAAAAAATAATTGGTATATAAACTCACCGCACAACCCCAGGTCTGACAAGGACGGCGTTCAACGCGCCGCATTTGCATCCTTCGCTAATCGCTTCGCGAAAGCCTGCCCCGTCTTCAAGAGCGCCGGCAAGTCCTGCCGTAAACGCGTCTCCGCAACCGATGGAATTAACCGCATTCACAGGCTGGACTTCAACTTCAAAAAAATTATCCGCATCCGCCGCAATAATCTTCCGACTGCCATCGGTAAGAATAACACGGCATTTGTTTTCTTGCGCCATGTTCATTACTGCGGATTTTATCCGCTCTTTAGCGGAATCATCTATCACCGTCAACTCATTGTTTTTAATTAACTCAGGCGCAAAGTCGGTGGTAAATTCAAGAAGGTTCGGCTTCACAATGTCCGGCTGATATTTTAAACTTTCCGTTAAATCTTTTCCCTTTATATCGAGAATGACCTTCAAACCTTTTTCTTTCGCCCTTTGTGTCATGGCGGGAATTACCGCATCGGAAAACCCGACCGCTTTCGTGCCGGAAATTATTACCCGATTCAAGTCTGCGGTGCGCGCAAGAATATCATCAAACTCTTCCAACAGTCGTTCCTCGGTTCCGGCACTGACAGGTTCCGATTCTTCAATCAATTCCGTAACAGCGCCGTCCGCGTCGGAAAGCAATGTGTAACAAAAACGGATTTGGCTTTCGCTCTCAACCCACCGCAAAGAAAGTCCATCCTGTTCGCAGAGTGAAAGAAACAGCGACCTCATGCCGCCGCCAAGTTGCGTTAAATGTACGGCTTTTTTTCCAAGCTGGGTTAAAACGCGGGTAACATTGATCCCCTTGCCGCTTGCGTCAAGGCGATGGACTCCCGTCCTGTTCACTGTCCCCGGATATATCGAGGAAAAGCGCAGAGTCTTTTGAAGAGTAGGATTAAGACAAACGGTCAAAAAAGACATACCGTTTTATTTAATTCTTTTGTATGCTTTGATCTCACTGCGAATACGCGCGGAAAGCTCCGCTCTTGGTACGCGAACCTGTTCCATGGAATCGCGGAAGCGCAAGGTAACGGTTCCGTCTTCTTTGGACTGGTAATCCACGGTGACGCAGAAGGGAGTACCCGCTTCATCTTGTCTGCGGTAGCGCCTGCCAATCGCTCCCGATTGATCGTAATCGGTCGCATAGTCTTCTTTCAGTTCCGCGCGAATGTCCTGCGCAATTTCCGCAAGTCCGTCTTTTTTCATCAAGGGCAGAATGGCGACAGTAATCGGCGCAAGGTCGGGATGGAAATGCAGAACGGTTCTCCAGTCGTCAGCGGAACCCGCGGCCCCTTCGGAACCGCCTGAGTTTTTATCAGGACTAACCTGCTCCTCGTCGTAAGCGTCGCAGAAAATCATCAACAGGTTACGGGTAAGTCCGGCGGAAGTTTCAATAATATAGGGAATGTAACGTTCGTTGTTGTTGTCCTGATCGATGTACTGTAAATCTTTGCCGGAGAATTGGGTGTGCCGCCCCAAATCGTAATCGGTTCTGTTGTGAACGCCCTCAAGCTCGCGCCAGCCCATCGGGAACAGGTACTCGATATCGTAAGCGTCTTTAGCGTAATGCGCAAGTTCGTCCGGCCCATGTTGATGCCAACGCAGATGATCCATTTTAATACCCAGTTTTTCATAATAAGCCCAGCGTTGCTTGCGCCATTCGGCAAACCATTCCTCGTCCGTTCCCGGTTTTACAAAGTACTGCATTTCCATCTGCTCGAATTCGCAGGTGCGGAAAATAAAGTTCTTGGTAACAATTTCGTTACGGAACGCCTTGCCGATTTGCGCGATACCAAATGGGATTTTCATTCTGTTGGACTGAATTATATTTTTATAATTGACATAAATACCCTGGGCGGTTTCGGGACGAAGGTAAATAATACTGGCAGTATCCTCCGCCGGACCGATGTGGGTTTTAAACATCAGGTTGAATTTGCGGGTATCGGTCAACTCGCCGCCGCAGTCGGGGCATTTTTTCGCCGCAAGATTTTCCTGCGGGATTTGATCCGCCCGAAAACGCGATTTGCACTTTTTGCAATCGACCAACGGATCGGTAAAATTTTCCACGTGACCGGAGGCTTCCCATGTTCGCGGGTGCATTAGAATAGCCGCGTCCAGCCCCACAATATTGTCGTGGAGACGGGTCATTTCCTTCCACCACGCTCCCGCGATACGGTTCTTTAATTCAACGCCGAGCGGACCGTAATCCCACGCCCCGTTCTGGCCTCCGTAAATTTCCGATGACTGATATACAAACCCCCGCCGCTTCGCCAGCGACGTGATTTTCTCCATCGTTGCTTTCCCTGTATATTCTGTTAATTCTGACATATAGACATTTTACATAAAAATCGAAAATTAGGGAATAAGGGGATAATATTCCCTATATTAGTTCCTTAATTTTACTCCAATGCAGGCGGCAACCGCGCGTTCCTGTCCGGGAATGCCGCCGTGGATGGGGGTGTTAACTACTCTTACTTTGCCGTCCGTGAAACGCATCGCAAGGGCGCTTGAGCCGCCGCCGTCAAAGTTGAGTCCCTCCCATGAACCAAGAGAGCGTAAAAGTTGAGCGGTTTCTTCTTCAGTCGCGCCAACGCTGTCTTTTCTTCTGCCGTCGATTACGACAAGGTACAAATATTTGCCCTCTTGTGAAATCCCCGCCGCGCTTCGCGGATGTCTCGCTTTTCTGTCACGCGTCCTTTGCGCAGGCTCGCCGTTGGTCAGTATTTGATGAAAGCCGCCTACGGCGTTTTCTATATTTTCAACAGACTTAATAGTGGATTGATTTACAATGGCGGCTTTGCCGTCCTTGTAAAAAATAAGCGCGTCATAATTCGGGTTAGCGGGCGAGATTATTTTACCGTCGGAAATAACAATGCCGATATTTTGAATAGCCATTCCTTCTATTGAAGAGACAATATCAAAAGGGGCTGCGTTAATACCCGCAAGAAGATAATTATCGCGCACAAAATTGGAAACCTTCCAGCTTAGAGTTTGGTTTTCATTAACCGCGCCGCCTTTAACAACAATGTCAATCTCTTGCGCGTATAAATCAATTTTCAGCGCCCAGAACTCAAGCGCGGGGGAGGAAATCTTTCCGTAAAAATAATCAATGCCCTTCGCAAAAACCTGCCACCGCGGTTGAATGGTTTCGACTATTGTAAAAACAGAAGGGTATTCATTTTTAAAGTTGACAGGGGACGTAGATGCGCATGAGGAAAAAATTAATGTTAGTGTTGAAAAAATAATTAACCACGAACAAAACAAAATTTTACAAACTTTAAATTTGGTATCTTTCATCTGTTCGTGGTCAAGTGGTCAGGTTAATACTCACCTTTACCTTTACGGTTTCTTTTTACCAACTTTCGGGCATTCGCTTTCTTTTTCCTGTTGAGGATGGTAGAAGGTTTTTCATAATACTCCCGCTTTTTGAATTCACGGATGATGCCTTCTTTTTCTACCATACGCTTAAAACGTTTGATAGCTTTTTCAAGCATCTCGTTGTCATCAACTGTAATGTGCGCCAATTAAATCACCTCCTTCCCAAATCAGGTATGCGAGGAACCTCTGTTCTCTACCTTCGGTTCCCTATAACTAATTAAACAGTTTACTGATTAATAAATCTTTGTCAAGAAGAGGGCGTTCCGTCAAAATGTCAGGATCCGTGTTTTCCGTGCTGACTCGAAGTTCCCAATGCAGATGGGGACCCGTCGAAAAACCCGTGGAACCTGACAAAGCGACAATTTCTCCCGCTTCCGCTATTGAACCTTCCTTCGCGATTACGCTGTCTAAATGGTAATACAAAGAATAGACTCCCGGCGCAAGCTCGATAATTACCGTGTTACCTGTAAGTATCCTCATTCTTGAAAATACGACTTTTCCCCTGCCGCAGGCGCGGACTTCCGTCCCTTTCGGTACTCCAAAATCTACTCCGTCGTGAATGGATGTTACTTTTCTGCCGTCTGAATACTGATTAATTCTGCGTGTGCCATATAAACTGGTTCTTCTTGTCGATGTTACGGGAAGAACAAGTTTGCCGGGATTGTAAACTTCTTTTCCGGTAGTGGTTAAAATTTCCCAACGTTTTTCAGACTCCCTTGTTTTTTCAGGGGAAGGCTCACTGACTAATTTTGTAAGAGACGAATCGAGTTCAAGCGTTTCGGAGAGAAATTTTCTGGGCGTTAATGTAATTAAAATTTCAAAAACTACCGCATCAGGATTGTTTAATTTAAGAACCACGGTTTGCGCGTTAACAGTGGAAGGGACGGTTATTATTGCCGCCGAAAAGCCGGGTTTGCCGTTCTCGGCAGGGACGGGAAAAAAGAGGGCTTTTGCCACCTGCTTATCGTTTACAAAAATAACAGCCTCTTTTACATCGGCGTTTGTGCCGATTGATATCGGATCTCCCGGACGCGGAGATTCAGGGACTAACGCATATTTTATCGGAGTTAAAACAATAGACGGAGATTCCGTGACCGGCGTATCTTTTATCTGGGCTGAAACAACAGGCTGTTTTCCGGCGCAAGTTAAAAACAATAAACTGATAAATAAAAAACCTAATATGCGCTTTTTCATAGATAACTCCTATTCGCTTCTTTTTAAATCTAAAATCATTATTTGCGGCGATTCGTTGCCTTTGTAATAATCGCGGGCAAGATTAAAAACAATGTCCACTTTGTCGTTAATGCCGAATTCCCCGTTTGCCACGCGATCCGCGCTTTGCCAGTAAATGGCGGGCCATTTATATTTTCCCGCGTCAAGCGTCATTTTAACGTGTTTTGCTTCCGGTTTTCCGATAAAATTAATATCCTTAACGGTGATTTTTTTTGTTATAAAAACAAGTTGGTCGTTTTCATTGCCATAAGGTTCAAATCTGTCAACCAATTTTAAAAGATCGGGAGAAAGATATTCATGCGGCAGTTCCGCGTCAATTTGCAAAACTTCCTCGTCAGGCTGTTCGTCAAATTCAATAGCGTTTATCGCTTTTTTTAAACGCTCCATAAAAGTGTCCCAGTTTTCCATAAACATACTGAAGCCTCCAGCCGCCTGATGGCCTCCGCAGTCGATAAAAATATTACCGCATTGCTCAAATAAAATCTGGACATTGTAGCCCCTTGTCGAACGGATTGAGCCTGTGCAGATTTCATCGCCTACGGAAATCGCCATCGCAGGGACATTAAATAAGCGTGAAGCCCGTTGGGCCATCAGTCCCGTAACGCCCTTGTTAATTTTTTCGCTGTGAACCAGAACAAACTTTTTCTCGTATTCGTCAAAACTTTTAAACGCCATTGATTCGATAATCGCCCAGATTTCCTCTTCCATGTCTTTGCGTTTTTCGTTCATCGACGCTAATTCCCCGGCAAGGCGTTCTCTTTTTAACAAATCTTTTTCAAAAAACAGAGCAGCCGCAGTTTCGGCTTTTCCCATCCTTCGGGCCGCGTTAATACTGGGACAAAGTTTCCAAGAAATATCTTTTACGTCAAAATGGCGACCCGCGAGATCAAGTTTTTGAATAAGCTGGGAAAGACCGGGGTGCGGTTTTTTCTCTAAAGCTTCAATCCCCCTGCGCACAATAATTCTATTTTCATCCAACAGAGGCATAATATCCGCTATCGTTCCAAGCGCGGCAAGCTGAATGTCGGCGTTTTCTTTTTCCACGTCTTCCGCGTTTTTCTCCTTCAGCCGCGCATAGGACGTGAAAAGATTTACAAAAACATCAAGTTCGCTTAATTCCTTGTCGCTGTATTTCGCGATTTTTGAAAGTTCTTTTATCCTCAGTAAACCGGCGTTTGCGGTTTGAGGTATCTCTTTTCCAATCTGCTTGGAAATATCCATCATCCCAATTTCAACGCCCCTGCCAAAAAGTTTCGCGAATGTTTGTTTATGCAAAGCCGCATCCCAGCAAAGAATATTCTGCCCCTCAAGAAAGGAAGGAAGGCGGGTCTCGCTTATCGAGATCATTCCCGGAACAACCGTTTCTATCAACGTGTCAATAACGATAAGGTTTCGAGTTTTCGCGATTTCTATGACCCATGCGTCATTTACGGGTCTTGTATTTAACAGACAGACTTGCTGTCCGTAAAGCTCGCTTCTCCGCGCGAAACGAAGGGCACATACCAGTTTGAAGGCGACACCGCAACCGGCGAGATTTCTGAAAGGGTACGCCGAATTCTTTAATTTTGGATTGATGATGACAAGGGCTTGCGGCAGTTCTTCCTGCGGTTCATGATGATCCGTTACGATAACATCGATGGAAAGTTCGTTTGCTCTTTTAATTTCGGCAAACCGCGAGATACCGCAATCGACCGTAATTATCAAAGTGCCGTCTTTGGCGGCGAAATTTTCAACCGCGTCAAGAGAGAGCCCGTAAGATTCATCGCCCGTGGGGATGCGCCAAGTAACGTCTATGCCTATACTTTCAAGGTATCCGGCGAGGAGGACGGTTCCCGTAATGCCGTCAACATCGCTGTCGCCGAAAACAAGAACTTTTTCGCCTTCCTCTTTCGCCGCCAGAATACGTTCTACGGCGTCTTCCATTCCGTCCATGGCAAAAGGGTTGCGAAGGGACGTAATATCATCTTCCAAAAAGTAGCGTATTGAATCGCCCGTGAGAAAGCCGCGCCGGGCAAGTATCGAAGCGGTCAGCAGATCACAGCCGTATTTTACGGAAATTTCCTTTACCTGCTCCGGGGAAATGTCTTTTTTGTCCCATTTCATCTTATTAAATAATAAATAAAAAATAATAAATAAAAAAGGGGGAAAGAGTTAAATAATAAATATAAAAAGGAGATTGTTCCAAGGTTATGCATGGGGGACACGATAATATAACGGGTAAAAATCTCCGATCCTTCTTTATGAGCTTTGTACCTTGGTGAACCTCAATCAAGCCGTAAAACGGCGAAGGTTCCCCTCTTGATCTTTGTGAGAAATTTTTCGAATAAAAGTTATTCGCCGCTAATTCTTTTTACCCAATAAGCGATTTGCTTTTTTTTCTTTTCGCTTTTTGTTTTTGCGGGGCTGATAAAATCCGCTTCTTCGATTATTTCATTGCCGGGAAGCAAGGCTTTAAATTTTTCCAGAGCGTCTCCTTTGCCTCCGGCGTGGCAGACAAAGAGAGCGATTTTTTTGCCGGTTATGCCTTTTTCGGAAATAAAGGTTTTTATCGGAGCCGCCGGAGAAGATGCCCAAACAGGCGCTCCAATGATTATTAAATCATAGGCCGACGGATCAAATGTATATGGCTCCAGCGGCGGATTTTTATTGGAGAACATTAATCCGCAACACCAAAAAAACTTAAACGGTCCCCGGCGTTTTTTTTCGTTTTTCACGTGTAATTGAATTAAATCTGAATTTAATTTTTCTTTTATTTCTTCCGCTACGAAAGAACAGTTCCCGTCAAGGGAATAAAATATTACGGCTGTTTTCATTATTTTATGATATGAAAGATTATTAGATTTGTCAATATAACTAAAAGAGAATTATACTTAATTAGTTTTTTTAATTTTACAAATCCCAACTGTTCAGATGTTTTCCAATCGCGCCTGTTAATACGGCGGTTGTTAATGATTTTGCTTCATTAAAAGATTTGTTGTCCATTGAATAACGGTGTAACCGCGCCGCCTCCAGCGCGTTGACCGCGGAAAGCCAGCGGCGGCAACCCGGATTAAGCCGCAAAAGACCCTGTTGATCCGTTGCGCAGGCGGCGCAAAAAACAGCGTCTTCGCGCGCGTTGAACCAAAGTGTGTCGTCGCCTGTGTTGTCGCCAGCGTCTTTGCCGCAGACGGCGCAGGTTTCTAAGTGAGGCTGTATCCCTAAAAAGCCCGACCATCGCCATAGGAAGTGAATCAGTAATCTTCCGCATAATTCTTCGTTGGCGCTTTCCAGCGTATCAAGTGTTTCTACCGCCATATTTAAAGCGGTTCCCCATTCGCCGCCTCCGCCGTGGGAGGAGAGTATTGTCTCCGCTACAGCGCCGGCGGTCATCGATCTTTCGTAGAGTTCCCTAAGACCCGCCCTCCATGAGTGAACGTCAAAATCACTGATTTTAGCGTACTCTTTTGATTTGTCGCGATAAATCCAAACTTGACCGGAATTGTACGGCGCTGAATGAGCGCGTAATTTACTTTTAGGGCCGCCGAATACCGTGGCTTTTATAATGCCCTCTTCCGCCGTGAGTAGAGTTACTTCGCTATTTGATTCACCTGACGGACGGTTTCTAAGAACCAATGCTGAATAGACAAATGTTCTGGACATGGTTGTTTTATTCTATCACAGATATGAAGTAACATACAAAGAGCGCCTCTTACGACGCGGAGTAACATTCCTGATTAATAGCTATAGTTTTACAACTGCTTTTATGCTATAATTTATTTATGGCTCTTATCAATCTTGTAGCGGAAACAGGGAAGGCGTTGCCGCTTGGAGCGTCGTTAACCCATGGGGGCGTTAATTTCGCGATTTTTTCAAGAAACGCAGCCGCTATTACGCTTATCGTTTTTGAGTCCGCGGATAAAAATTGCCCACGGTTGGAAATTCCACTTGATAAAAAAAAGCATAAGACCGGAAATATTTGGCATTGTTTCATCAGAGGACTACAGGCAGGAACCTGTTATCTGTACCGGGCTGACGGCCAATATTTTCCGGAAAAAGGACAACGTTTTAATCCTCATAAAACATTACTCGATCCTTACGCTAAAGCTTTGTCGGATATAAGCGAATGGGATTACGGAAAATGCGCCGGTTACGATACGGAAAAACCGGGTCGAGACCTTACTTATTCTTATGATGATGATATAGCGCATCAGCCGCGCTGTATCGTAGTTGATGATAATTTTGATTGGCAGGGCGATATGCCGTTAAATTATCCGCTTCGGTTTAGCGTAATTTATGAAACTCATGTAAAGGGACTTACCGCTCATCCCAATTCGGGAGTAGAACATCCGGGAACATACAGGGGAGTTATTGAAAAAATTCCGTTCTTAAAAGATTTGGGAATAACAAGCATTGAATTCTTACCTGTTCAGGAATTTAACGAAAATGAAATTATCCGTCATCATCCACGCAAGGGAAAAAAGCTGACCAATTACTGGGGATATTCTACAGTGGCGTTTTTTGCGCCAAAAGGCTCTTATGCCTCGGATAAAAATCCCGGCAGACAAGTTAATGAATTTAAAGAGATGGTACGGGAATTGCATAAGGCGGGAATAGAGGTAATTCTTGATATTGTTTTTAATCACACCGCGGAGGGCAACGAAGAGGGACCTACTTTTTCTTTCAGGGGACTTGATAATTCGGTTTATTACATACTAAACGAAAACAAACGTTTCTACCAAAATTATTCCGGCTGCGGAAATACGGTTAACTGTAATCATCCCGTGGTACGGACATTCATAATGGACTGTCTTCGTTATTGGGTAATGGAAATGCATGTTGACGGTTTCCGTTTTGATTTAGGATCGATTCTCGGACGCGATCAATCCGGTCGGATTATGGAAAACCCGCCTACGCTTGAACAAATAGCCGAAGACCCGGTTTTAAACTCGACAAAAATCATCGCTGAGGCGTGGGATGCCGGCGGAGCTTATCAGGTGGGATGGTTCCCCGGCGGACGCTGGGCGGAATGGAATGATAAATTCCGCGACGATGTGCGCGCATACTGGAGAGGCGATCCGAAAGAAACGCGGTTTCTGGCTACCCGTATCTCGGGCAGTTCCGATCTGTATTTGCGCGACGGGCGCAAGCCTTTCCATTCAATCAACTTTATTACAAGCCACGACGGTTTCACGATAAATGATTTAGTTTCGTATAACGATAAGCACAACGAAGACAACGGAGAAAATAATTGCGACGGCAGTAATAAAAATATAAGTTATAATTACGGCATTGAAGGAGCTACTGACGATCCTATTATTAAAACGCTTCGAGAACGGCAGATAAAGAATTTTTTCGCTACTCTGCTTGTTTCGCTTGGCACGCCGATGATTCTTGGCGGCGATGAATTTGCCCGTACTCAAAACGGTAACAATAACGCTTACTGCCAGGATAACGAAACCTCATGGTACGACTGGTCGTTTCTTGAAAAAAATGCCGGTTTGTACCGTTTTGTCAAAGAAATGATAGCTTTTCGCCTTAGGCATCCCGGTTTTATGCGCCCAGAATTTTACACCGGCAGAGGCGGCACATATAAGGCAATTCCCGATATTACCTGGTTCAATGAAGGCGGGACTTCTATTGATTGGGAAAAGATCGGCTATTTCATGGCTTTACGCCTGCTAGGCAGTAGAGCGGATACGTTAGCTGATAGGGATGATAATGATTTTTACATTATGCTTAACTCTTATTCGGATCCCAAAAATTTTACGGTTGCCGATCCGCCGCCAAAGAAAAAATGGTATCGCGCCGTCGATACGGGACTGTCGGCTCCAGGTGACATTCTTTCGCCGGGAAACGAAGAACCTCTTGCTTCCCAACGTTCTTATTCAGTTAAAGCCCGAAGTATAGTAATATTAATTTCCAAGGAAGTTTAAAGGATGGATGAGAGCTGTTTTATTTTTGGCGTTGATCTTGACGGCGTAGTAGGCGATTTTTACGGCGAGATGAGAAAAATTGCCGCCGAGTGGCTGAACAAACCGATTGAATCCCTTACCGCCGAAGTTTCTTACGGCCTTAAAGAGTGGGGAATTGACGAGTTTGGCGGTTACGACAGATTGCATAGATTCGCCGTAACGCAACGCAATATTTTCGGCAATATGGAACCCATAAGGCACGCTCCAGCCATCCTGCGAAAATTATCCAGCAAGGGCATCCGCATCCGTATCATTACACATCGGCTTTTTTTAAAATATTCCCACGTTACGACAATTAAGCAGACAATAGAATGGCTCGATAATTATGACATCCCCTACTGGGACATCTGCTTTATGAACGACAAAGGCGCGGTCGGAGCTCATGTTTACATTGATGACGCCCCCGATAACATAATCAGTCTGCGTAAACAGGAATGTAAGACAATCGTATTCAGTAATTCCACAAATCGCGGCCTTCCCGGCCCTCGCGCCGAAAACTGGTTTGACGTAGAAAAAATAGTAATGGAAGCCTGCGAAGAATGGCAAACCGGAACCGTGGGACTCTTTGTTAATTGAGCGACATTGTTCTTACGACAATTAACGCCAAATGGACGCACCCGTCACTCGCTCTGCGCCTCCTCAAAGCCAACCTTGGTTCTTTGGAAACCAAATGTGAAATAATAGAATTCGCCCTACGCCAACCGTTATGTGAAAAGATAGTCCCCCTGCTTGCCTCGCGCCCGCGCGTTTTAGCCGTCTCGGTCTCGATTTGGAATCATCTTGCGACGATAGAGCTTTTTGAGGAACTGGAAAAAGAATGGACGGCGCGTAGCGAACAAAGACCCATTGTTGTTTTTGGCGGTCCGGAAGTTTCATATCTACCTGATGACGCGGATATTTTTAAGTATGCGGATTATGTCATTCGAGGAGAGGGAGAGACGGCTTTTCGCGCATTATGCGGGAATGTCTTTCAAAAAGAAAAGAAAATAAAAGAATTAATCCCCAATGTACAAGAAAATTTAGCTGAAATAAAAACCGGCTATCATCTCTACACTGACGAAGATATCGCGCAAAAATTAATCTATGCGGAATCAAGTCGAGGTTGTCCGTTTGAATGCGAGTTCTGTCTTAGCGCGGTAAAGTCAAAAGGGCAAAATGGCGCGGTTAGGGAATTTCCGCTTGAGTCTTTTTTAACCGATATGGATACGCTTATAAATCGCGGCGTAAGAACGATTAAGTTTCTGGACAGAACTTTTAACGCGAATATAAATCGCGCTTTAAAAATTTGCGAGTTCTTTCTTCAAAAACTGGAAGAACGTAAAAGAGCGGGATATACTCCCTTTGTCGTCCACTTTGAGATGGTTCCCTCTCTTTTTCCGCAGGAATTATTTGAAATACTCGCGCGGTTTCCGCCGGATTCCCTGCGTCTGGAAATAGGCATTCAAACGTTAAATTCCGAAGTTTCTATGCGAATTCGCCGTCCCGGATGGCGAAATCAGACTATTAATCCAGAAAAAGAACTGGAAACCATTCGTTTTTTGCGGAAAAACACCAACGCTATCATTCACGCTGACCTTATCGCCGGCCTGCCGGGAGAAGACCTACAGTCCTTTGGCGGAGGATTCGACCGTCTTTGGCAGGCGGTAAGCGAGGACGGTAATACGGCTCAAAAGAGGGAAGCGAAAAATCCGCGAGTAGAAATCCAGCTTGGCATATTGAAACAGCTTCCGGGTTCTCCTATTTCGCGCCACAATGAAACATTTGGAATGCGTTATAACCGCAAGCCGCCTTATGAAATAGAGGAAACGGCGTCCATTATCACGGCTGATTTACAGCGCCTAAAAAATTTCGCGGCTTTTTGGGAGCGGCTTGTGAACCGCGGATTGCTCCCCGTTAAAGGGGGATTAATTTTTGAGAAATTTATGTCCCTCTCGGATTCGCTCTTTACCCATTTTGGCAAGAATTGGGGAATTGATAAGACCGAGTTAGTTAAAAAAGCAGTCGATATTTTTAAAACTTAATCTGATGCTCCGTCCATTTCATCAGCATTTTGGCCAACTGAGGAACCGGCATTTTCATGTTGTCTTTCAGCCAGTGTTGAATCAAGCCAATAGCGCCATGTACCATAAAAACCGAATAATAGGGTTTTGCTTCTTCGCTCTGCTGATTTTCGGAAAAATATTTTGTTATCTGGTTGTGCATAATAAAGTGATATAGTAATTTCTTTTGAAAGCCGAGATCGCCGTTTTCGCTTAACAATACGTGAATGGTATTTCCGTTGTTAGCAATATAGGTCAGCATTTCTTCAACCATTTGCCCTGTTTCTTTTTTGGTCTGTCTATCCTTATAATTGTTCAGCATATCCTCAAAATAAGCGAGGGTTTCATCTTCTATTTGCTTTAATAAATCGTATTGATCTTTATAATGATCATAAAAAGTTGACCGGCTTATGTCCGCAAGATCACATATATCTTTTACGGAAACGCTTAAAATGGACTTTTTTTTCATAAGTTCGGTTAAACTTTCACGTATTACCATCTTGGTATAACGGCTCTTTCGGTTTTCTTTTTTCTCTATATCGTTTTCCATATTTTTCTCCCTACATTTTAATTGGAAATGTAGCGTATCAAACAGGTACACAACGTTGTGTAGTATACACTTCAAATCCAATCAAACTGTATGTAGCTTTCTATTTACATTGTAGGTCATATAAATATATGAGTCAAGATATGGAAAAACTTTTTAAACATCCGGGTTTGATTGTCGGTATTATTACGATTATCACGGTGTTTTTAGGTCTCCAACTTCCGCGCGCGGAATTGGACAACAATAACATACGTTTTTTGCCCGATAAAAATCAGGCAAAACTTATTTCGGAATACATCGATGAAACTTTCGGCGGGCAGGTTTTGATTTTGGTCGGACTTGAGCGCCCCTACCGGACAGTTTTTGAAAAAAGTTTCCTTGAACGAATTCGGGATTTCTCGCAAAAAGTGGAAAATATCGAAAATATTAAATCCGTCAATTCGATTATGTCAACCCAGTATATAACCGGAGACAACGACAGTATTGTCGTTTCGGATCTGGTTCCTGAAGATTTTTCGGGGACTGATGAAGAAATTACGGAACTAATGCGGCGTATCGCGTCATGGGATTTGTTTCGCGGTTCCCTCGTTTCCGACGATCTTTCGGCAACGCAGATTTTAATTACCCTGGACGCCTTAACCGAAGATTTTACACGCCCTGAAATAACGCTCAGTATCGAAAAAATCAGGAAAATAGCGGGGGAAATATTTTCAGGCGAAGCGGAGGTGTATTTCACGGGACAACCGATTATTAACACGATTGTTAATCATTCCATGATTTCAGACAATGTCTTGCTGATACCGTTAGTTGTCATCGTATTGTTGGGAACGTTGTTTTTCTCGTTCAGACACTCCGCCTTTGTCTTACTGCCGTTTTTAACCGTTATCATAGCGGTAGTCTGGGCCATAGGGATGGCGGCGCTGTTCGGGATAAAACTCTCGGTTATTACGACCATACTGCCTGTAATTCTGGTAGCGGTCGGTAGCGCCTACGGTATTCATATAGTTACCCACTACATAGAAGATACGCGAAATAAACAGTTGACCGTTGATGAGCATCGTACTCTGGTTTTAGACTTGGTAAGAAAGTTGATTAAACCGGTATTTCTTGCGGCGCTTACTACAATGGCGGGTTTTATATCGTTCTGTTTCACGCCGATTGTCCCGATGAGGGAATTCGGGTATTGCGCCACTTTCGGGGTAATCGCCGCCTTTAGCGTAGCCGTACTGTTTATTCCGTCAATGTTACTGCTCCGCGGTCCGCATGTCCTGCAAGAGAAGATAAAAGAACATAATAACAACAGCAGTCTAAGTAATAATATCGCCGGAATATTTACCGGTATAGCGAAGAAAAAATTGTTGGTACTTGTTCTTGCGGTTCTGGCTGTGTTCGTTTCGCTGTACGGGCTTTCAAAAGTTATAATTGATAACGCAGTAGTTGAATTTTTTAAGAATGAGACCGATATAAGCCGTTCAGACAGATTTATCCGCGAGTATTTTGGCGGCTCAAAAGATGTAAATCTTGTGATTACGGCTAATACTACGGAAGAACTTCTGCACCCCGAAGTGTTACAGGCGGTGGACAATCTTTCCACATACCTTACGGAACATGTTTCGGATGTGGGGAAGGTCGTAGGTTTTACGGATATTATCAAGCGTATCAATCAGGTGTTTAACGTAGGCGAAAGCCCCGAAGGACTGAGGAAGACCGTGTCGCATAACACGGATGGTAGTTTCGGCTTTGACAGTTTCGGCTTTGGCGATTTTAGTTCTAATGATACTCAATATATTGAAACGCCGAAACAGGAAAATGATTTTAATATAACCCAATACAACACGGCGGATATTTTACGGTTTTTGGACAGCGCCGCCGGAAAATCACCCCGTTTAAGCGGCAGTGATTTGGTAAAGGAACTAAAACGCCTTACAAATTATGACGGCATGGCATATTATGAGATACCGTCAAATCCCAAGCGTTATGGCAAGGAAACGACGGATGAATTGCAACGGCTGATAGCGAATTATCTTGTTCTGCTCGCGGGGGACGAAGATTCAGGATACTCGAATGACCCGCTTGAACCTACGGCGATCAGAACAATGATACAACTGCGAACAACGGGAAGCAGAGATTCAAAGGCCGTTATCGACATTATTAAAGAATATATCGCGATAAACTTTCCTAAAAATGTGAAAGTGATAATCGGCGGCGGCATAACGTATGAAATGGCGATTACCGATCTGATTTTTAATTCCCAACTCATATCGATCTTTGTTTCCGTGCTAATAGTTTTCCTAATTATCGCGATTTCCTACAAATCGCTTATTGCCGGAGTCATCGGTTCCGTTCCATTGATGATAGTAATTCTTTGCAATTTCGCGGTGATGGGTTTTCTAGGAATAAAATTAAGTCTTGGAACCGCTCTGATTTCCAGCCTTGCCGTCGGCATAGGCATTGATTATACAATTCACTTTATCGAGTTTTTCAAAAACGAGTACCAGTCCGGGGAGCCTGATTTCCTTCGCCGTACTTTTATCGGTTGCGGAAAAGCCATTATAATTAACGCCCTTGCCGTGGGCGCGGGATTCGGAGTACTTGCGCTTTCACAATTTAGAATTATCGCGCAACTTGGCGCGGTTATCACTTTAAGCATGATTATAACCGCCTTTGTCAGTCTTACCGTAATACCGGCTCTGCTAACTACCATAAAACCGAAATTCATTTACGGAGTGAATAAATGAAAAAAACGATTACGGTAGCGGTCGTTATATTGTTATACGTTACAGACGTTTTTGCCGCCGATCCGGCGGAAGGGTTTTGGCTGAGTGTAGACGGTATAACAGGGGAAATTCAATCCGGTTGGGAAATATACGAAAGTAACGGCTACTTGTATGGAAAACTGCTCTCCGCTATTAGCTGTTCATCAACCGATAAGGCGGTAAAATGTCGCGACAGTTATGACAATTTTCCCGTAACGGGAAAAGTAAACCAGCTTCCCGTTTTCGGCCCTCCCTGGATATTCGGTCTTAGCATGGAGAGCCCCGGACGTTGGACTAACGGTAATGTTATTAATATCGGAGACGGCAATATGTATAAATGTTCGATTATTTATCATCCGGCGGACGGCAAGAAGTTTAAACAGGAAGCGTTGGAAATACGCGGACAGCTTCTTTTTTTCACGGGCAGTCAATATTGGCGGCGGTCAACCCTTGAAGAAGCGAGCGCGCTAAGGAAAAAAAATTAATTTAAGGAGGATCAATATGAAAAAAATTATCGTTTTAACGGTGTTACTATTAAGCGCTGTTTTCTTGAACGCGCAGGACGCTCTTTCCATTGTAAACTCCGCGAAGAATCGGGTTAAAATGGATACTATTTCTTCACGCTCGCGCATGGTGATTACCGCGAAGGACGGAAGCACGATGGAACGGGTTATTGATCAGTATTCAAAGGACGGTCCTAACGGAGCGCGTACAATGATTGTGTTTCAGAAACCCGCCAATGTGGCGGGGACTCGGTTCCTCACAATGGATACCGCTTCCGGCGGTTCAGACCGATGGATATTTTTACCGAGCCTCGGTAAAGTAAGACGGATTGCGGCATCGGAAAGCGGCGGCAGTTTTATGGGGACTGACTTTTCGTATGACGACATTTCGTCCATGGACAGGGAAGTTTCCCTTGATACCCATACGTTGTTACGCGAAGAAACGCTTAACGGAAAACCTTGTTATGTTATTCAATCAATCCCGAAAGACAATTCCTTTCAGTATTCAAAGACAATATCATGGATCGACAAAACAGGTTTCCTGATATATAAAAGCGAGATGTATAGCCGTCGCGATGAACTCGTAAAAGTGATGGAAATGACGGATTTTAAAGACGTACAGGGACGCCTTACCCCCATGAAGACCAAAATATCCACGATTGGTGCGGGAACCTCGACAACAATTTACATGGAGATTATCAAATACGATGATCAGATACCGGAAAATGTTTTTACTACAGCCTATCTTGAGACGGGAAAAGTAAAATGAAAATTAGTAAAGAGGGGTTAAAAATGAGAAATAAACTGAAAATATTTTTTGTATTGTTATGCGTTATTATTTGCGGTAATACTTACGCGCAGGACTTTGGTTTTGATAATAACGATAGCGGTCTCGGCGGAAGCGCCTCGGCGATTACCGTTACCGTAGGCGGCGAGGTTTCCGCTTCTTTTTTGGGATATATTGACGATTTTTCCGAAGGAACGGATAATATCAACTTTGGCGATATATTTTCAGGTAAACTCAATTTTTCCGCCGGTACGTCATTCGCGGACGGGGTTATCAATCTTAAAATACAGACAACCGAACAGCCGATATCCGTTGAAGAGGCGTATGTCCGCGCCTACTTCGGCGGACTGGAGATTGAAGGCGGTTTACGAAAACTCACATGGGGCAAGGCCGACAGTTTTGGCCCGCTTGATGTGATCAACCCTCTTGATTACACCGAACTGACCGATTTAAGCGATATTATGAATTTAAAAATCGCGCGTCCCCTCGTTCACGCCTCATATCGCATCGGCTCTTTTTCAAAAATCGAAGCCGTATTTGTACCTACATTTGAACCGTTGCGTTACGCCACATCAGGACGCTGGGAACCTGCGCAGGTGAAACTGTTAAATGAGAACTTAAATATGCTAAATGATAATTTAAGCGTTATTGAAGCGGGAAACGCGGCTATAGGAAATGTGTTTATAAACGATCAATTTGATCCCGATGAATTGTCAACGCTTAAATACGCCCAAGCGGGGGTAAGATTTACAACAACCATCGGTCCCGCCGACATCGGATTTCAGTATTACTACGGACGTTTAACCAGACCCGCTTTTTCCGTTACTAGTATAGTTATACCGCCGATGCCTCCTTATACTACTACGCCTCAAATCCTACCGACAGAAATACATTACGATTACAATCCCTATCATCAAATTGGCATTGATTGGGCGCAGGTGCTTTTAGGTTTTAATGTCCGCGCCGAATTTGCGGCAAATATAACCGAAGATTTAAACGGCGATAACGGAGCGGTTTACAACCCCTCTCTTTTATGGTCTTTCGGTTTTGACCGCGATCTTTTTTGGGGTATTAATCTCAATTTTCAGTGCAACGAATCAATCCGTCTTTTGAATGACAATGTTGGTAATGATCCGCTGATTGTTGACACTGAGACTGGTACCGACATAACATCAACGCAAATCATTGCCGCCCTTTCCAAGAAATTCTTCCGCGACGAACTTGAAGTCAGGGTTGCCGTTCTATGGGAAATTGAAGGTAATGATTTCCTGCTTATGCCCGCGATTATCTGGACAAAAGACACGTTATCGGTCGAGCTTTCAGGCGGTATTTTCGGCGGCAATGAAGACGGACAATTCGGACAGTATTATAAAAACAATTTTATAAAGGTGTCGTTGATGTATAGTTTTTAATTGTCGGTATGCGGCGGAAACATACTTAAAATTAATTTATCAGGTACGATGAAAATATAATCCTCCAATGCATTGACATATAAATAATAAAAGAAATTAATACCATGATTTCTAACAATAAAACAATAGCCGACGTAAAGAGAACAATTACTTCATCTATCGGATTTTTGAAATTTTCAATACTTGTGGAAACGGCGCTTTCTATAGTGTCTTTAATTGTTAAAACAAATCCTTTTATCAGTTTCAAGTCGGCATAACTTCCAACTGATTCAGAATACAAAATAATTTTTTTGAAAGTTAAATGTAAACAAATTAATGTTAGAAAATAAATAATGCCCCACAATTGAATCAGATTTAATTTATCAATACATAAAGCTATCGTTATTACGGCGGTTATGATTAACGGAGAAATATAAGGAGAAAGAATTTTAAACGCCGTTTTTTGATCTAAAATCGCGTCGAGCATACGCGCGGCTAATATTATTATTACGCAAAAATAGAATAGTACGGGAAAGTAAGAGCCGATATAATAATATGGAGAAAGTTTAATAAATATAACGGGCGCATACCCTTTGATATGAAAAATATTATTCATAAGCTTTGATAATAACAAGATGTAATATTTACGAAAGAAAACAAAGCCGGCAATTAAAATTAACGCCGATAATGTCGTTTTTGTTATTTTTCGGACCGTCATAATATCACCTCATTATTAATATATTTTACGCCGCTCGAAAGTAAACCGGCAATTCGTGAACGTCCCTTTTTGGCAATCCATGCGACCGGCTCCACAACGCCGATAGGTGCGAAAGCTTTGCCTTCCTTCGGTACATGTCCCGCCGCGCTGACAGGGAAAAAACTCACATTGGTAAATATAGCCTCAATATTATTCAACACATTTATTAAACCGATCTTCGCAAGATATTCCCTGCATATTTGATCTTTAGCGTTATTTTCATTATTGTTATACGCCGCCGGATTTTCATTATACAGCGTCTTTATCACGTCACCGCCGATTTCACGTTTTACTATTTCAATATCAACCTTATTTATAATCACTGCGACAGGTATACTGCTCATTACCCCCGTAGAAAAACCGCAAATAGTATTATATTGATGAATAAACTGAACCACCATTTGGTTGGTATCATCGGAAAAATCGTATCTTGTTTCCATGCCGATCTCATCTTTAAGCTCCTTTTGAACATGCTGAACGCTTAACGGGTCAATCATTAAAATTATACCATTGCAAAATCTAAAGTATTTGGGACTACGCGGATATGAATCAGATATGATATATTTAGCAAGAGTGTCGTATAACACCAAATTATCCGTTTTCATTTTCCAATATTCGTGAATTATACTATAAGCGCGAGATTCGTTATCAGCGGCGTTTTTTCCTGAATGATACACATCATGCAATTCATTAAAGTAATTGTCCGGTTTTATCTCAATAGTTAAAAAACGTTTATGTTTTATCATGGATTTGTATAAATTTGACAATGCCGCGATAAATGCCGTTTTGCCCGCATTATTCCCGCCTATAACCGCAACTGAAAAATGTTTGGCGTTTGCCGCATAAAGTTCCCCTGAACAGGAAGGGCATCTTGAATCAAGGAACGAACGTCCGGTAAAAGACGCGCACGGTAAAAAAACCTTATTACACGCGCAACGGACAAATAAAACGCCGCATCTTCCGGGAAGCAACTGTTCATGTATTTTACCGCATGACGGACAAATAAATTTAGGCAAATAAAATGTTTCATAACAATGCGGACAATACTGCGTTTTCCGTATAATTTTGTCGATGATATTCGCAACCGGTATTAACGCAAAAGAAATAAATTTTGTTATTAAAAGCAATAAGCCGTGAAGCAGATTAAAGAACAGCAACCAGACGGTACCCAATGAAATTCTAAAAACCATTTCAATAAATCCAAGAATAAACAACGGTATATAGCCAAATGACATCGCAAATATGAGCATAATTGATTTATTGTCATAGTTGCCCAGCCTGTGAGCCAATCCCGCAAAACTTACCCATGACCATTTATGATCGCGTAATAAAGAATGGGCGTCCTTATAACTCTCCTTCCTTTGTAATGTTCCCGATTTTACAAAATAACTGTACATAAGATCGTAATAGGGATGTCTTTCCCATCTATTCCTGTTTTGGTATATTCCAATCACATGGCTTGAGATTATTCCGAAATATGCGGGAAAAAACGAAATGGCTATTATGTTTCTTACCAAAGGCGGACACTTTAGAAATAAAGACCATACAATTAACAAACATTTTTTTAAAAATTTAATAACACCGCTTAATTTCTGAAAAACAACTTTGTCAATTAAAGCGTTCATTTCCGTGTAATTTAATTCCGGTTTTGAGGAAACGGAAGCTTCATCCTCAGTCTTAACCTCCGTTTGCGCATAAGATATTTGATTTGAAGTCACCATAAGAAGCAGACAAAATATAAGCGCGATAAATCCTATGTTTTTTTTCATTTACGATCATCCTTTGATTTATTTTTTAAGGATGAAATAATTTCTATCGCTTTATCAGCGATAGATTTATAATAAATACGGCTGTTCTCAACTTTAAGTAAGCTGCCCAACGCCATCAATGATTTTTCATTCTGACCGGAATCCGCAAGAGATTGAGCAATATCATCGTTAATTTGTTTGTTTTTACCGTCAGAAATAAAATTAATTAAAGCGTTCCATTTGTCTTTATATTTGGATGCCGCGCAGACTATTTTTTTTATATACGCAAGGCGGTATTCTTTTGGCGCATGAAACAGGAAGTTAAGGAAATATTCTTCGTCATCTTTAAGGTTTGTTTTTATAGAACATTCAATGAATTTATCTATATAATTTTCATCTTTGATAGACGGGAAACCCTGATCTTTTAAATCATCAAATACTTCCGTCAGGCTTTTCTTTTTAAAATTACCGGAAAAAATATTAAGAGCGAGAATATGCGCGGAGTTTATACATTTCGCGCCTTTAGGTTTTCGCGTTTGCAGTAATTCAACAAGAGGTGATATATTGTCTTTTAACGCGTCAATCCGATTGTCTACCGCTTCAAAAACTCCCGCCAATGTTTCTTTCTCAACAAAATCCATATCATGTATAGTTTTAATAAAGAGTTCCATTTCAGAAGGCTTATTAAGTTTATCAACGCGTTTCATTAACGCTAAACCTACAAGTTTTCCAAGACCTTCATCGTTAAGCTTTTTGCAAAATAACTTTACGGAGTTATCGGACGCAAGAATAACGGCATCACGATTAATTATATACATAATCACAAACTCGCCAAATTTTATATCCGCGCCTTTTGCCAGTTCGAACAATAAATCCTGATTATTAATATTTTTATTCCGAGAAAGAGCCGAGACAATCTCACCTAAAGAATTTTGATCGGCATAATGACAACAAATACTGATTCCGTTTTTTACTACTTTTTTTAAGTCCTGTTGATCAATGCCGCCGATTAGTAAAAAAGAATCCAAATATATCATTACGAATGTCACGGTATCCGTCGGAGTAAACGCTTTAAATTTGGACGTATTTTCGCTTATAATTTTCATATCAGTTATAACGCGGGCGGCATCCATTTTAAATCCGGTGCGTTGTATCTGCGTCCAATAAGAACGCTTTGCGGTATTATCAATTTTACTAAAAACAATGTCTGTAAATTCCTTACAGACAATATCGGTTAAGCGTTGTTTCGCGCCGGTATCGCCCGCAACTTCCGAAGCCGATAACATCCAGTTGATAATATTTAACGCGGACGAAAATTCTTCCTGTAATAACCGCGATAAATCGGTATTTACGCGCTTGTATATATCGTAGATAGGCGACGCTTTAATGGCGGATGCGTCTTTGGATTTGTCCGCCGCCTTATAGTTGTTAAGTTTGTCTAATACATTTGCCAATGTGCGAGTGTCAGGTAACGACGGTTTGTTAAGCGCGGTGAATATTTCATATAAATCAAAAATTTCCGCTCCCGGTTTTAAAACATTATAGGCTTGTAGGAACTCCCTGCAAAATTTTTTATGCTCAGCGTCAAATTTCGTAATAAGCTGGTAATAACTATTTTGTGTATTACCTTCAAAAGCAATCTGTTTTTGTTTGCCGTCCAGTAAAACAAACGGAGAATTCGGCAGGGGGCGTAGCGCGCTTACATTTGCTTTATCGCGTTCATCAATGCCTACAATCATGGCGCGGTATCGTTGTTTATGGTTAGGGTCCTGCAAATTCATCTGCGGCTGGTAAACGCCCAATTTAACGGTGTACCTATTGGTATTTATAAATTTATCCATGCGGGTCGCAAAAGGAATAGCGGAAGCGATTCGCGGTGAAAAAGCGCATTCAATCGCCGCTATCCATAACTCAATATTTTTGGATGATTCGTCTTTTATAACAAGAAATTTTCTTTTTTCCGGCTCTTCGTTGTACTGCGCGATAAGGAACGCTACCGCCTTTGCCAGCGCTTCTTTTCGTCCGTTTGTGATAAAGGCGGCTATTTCTTCAAATTTATACAGTCCAGATGGATCAATGTCATCACGCTCAGGAAGCCCGGTATCGGCGGGAGGATTTTCATAATAATACGCTTCGCCTTTTTTTTTCGCGTTCCATATATTATTATCCTGAAACATTTCATACGGATAAATATCAGAAAAATCACCAAGAAGCGCATGATTGACAAAATTTCCGGAGCGGTGCGCATAATCCCCCTGGGCGTTCGCGTTAAAAGGAATCGGATGAAAATTGATAAAAAAACTTTTTCCCGAATCGGGAACATAAAAAAGATAGGCGTCATCCATAAAATCGGGGTCGATATATGGCTGTTTTGCCTGCGCCGCATTCATAAGAAATTGTAAATCAACTTCTCCTTCCTCCATAATGGCATGGGTACAGGAATACACCTTATATCCGTCGCCGGAAATCTGGTGTCCTTTCTTTGTAATATCCATTCCTTGCCTGCAACGGGTATAGATCAGTTCGCTAAACTTCATATTATCTCCTATTTAGCGCGGCAAATCGCCGCACGGTATAATTGAACGTCTCCGCAAAGCGAAGACGCATTTCTTCCCTTAATCAACAAATTTAGCTTTCTTAAAAAGCCATAAAATAGGATCCAGTACGCGGGTGGGATTTATTTTCTCGCTGAGTTTAGTCGCGTTTTTAGGCGGCTCTCCGTAACTGGACACGCCAAAGAAATGAAATTCTTTAAAATGCGACTCAAGCGCGTCAATAAATGATCTTTCGCCGATTTTCTCAAGCCAACTACGTATCTCCTCGTCTACCTGCTGGATTTCTCCCATGCTGATTTTTCCGTCTCTCACATTCATACTGGGACTTCTAATAATATCATTCTCACTAAAAGAATTTTTTACCGTATCAAATTTGGTTAAAACAACAGCAACGGGAATTTTTAATAATTTTCTCGTATCTATACCGCGTGCGGTTTTGATATAATCGGCAAGGCTGTTGACTATATCAACCGCGTTTTTATGTACGCTCTCGCTCCCCGCCAGAGAATTGCGCATATCGGTTTCGTTTACAATTCCGCCTTTTCTGATTGTTTCCAGTATCAGCGGATCCAAAGTAATGATGATTGCTTTAGACGCTTTTATATACCGGCATACGGCGGATGAAGGATCCAAGCTATGCTCGTGATCTTCACCCGCGCCGTCAAATATTGTGAATGTATATGTGGGAACAGTGTTACCTCTCTTTTTAAGAAGGTTTTTGATGTACCATATCTGAGGCATTGTTTCGCCTCCGGCCGTGCTTTCAGGAGGCACATGATCCTCATAAATACGTTTATAATTTTCATTCTGATGATCCAGCGTTGCGGTGTTTTGATGCCCAAGCGCCAAACGGAGTCCGGGCGCTCTGCCCATCTCGTGCAACATAACCGTTATATAGTTTGTCTTCCCTGAGTTTGATACGCCAATTATGCTAAAGGGAAGGTTCGGAGTTTGCAACGCGATTCTTGGGAGAGTTTCACCGCACATAGGACATTTCCTTTGCGTCGCAAGCCCTCCACAAGCTATCTTTTTACATTTAATTGGCTCCTTTTCAAACGAATCGGGGGTCGTAGTTTCTCCGCAGTCGGGGCAGACATACAAAGCATTTTTTAAACTGTAATCCCTTATGCAATAAGGACAGGTAAATTTTGCCATAGATAATATCCTCCATTTTAGCCGTGTGAGCGGCGTGCTATCCAGCTACGCTGGATAGCTTGGAGTTTTGCATTCTGCAAAACTCCATCTTTTTATCTAAGGTAAAACAGCGTTGCTGTTTTACAACTCCGCAACGCGGAGACGTTTCCTCCATATTTATATTTTTCCCGTAAAACCTTCAGCCCGGCGTAATGAATAACATTCATTTGGGACGGGGTTTATTACAAACAGAAATAATTTACTATCTTTTGTCAGTTGAGAAAAAATTTGCGGATTAATTTCATAATCTTTTTTAAAGATTTCTTGAGGCGCGTCTAATTCCTGTTCCTGAATCTCGATCAATACTATCGAATTTTCATCCGTAGAGCTTTCAAGATGCCGACCTTGAAGACTGGCGCATAAAATAAATTTAGGCAACCGTGTCAAAGATCGGTTTGGTTTTATTTCGATAGAAAGCCGCCTGTTCCCGATAATCGGCTTTGTTACTTTCCAGAAAACATTGGCATTTAATGGAACAGTATTCAATGATTGCGCGTTGATTTGGTTTGAAGTTTTGTCTCCCGTTGAATAAGCGGACTGCGCTTCCACCGGTAAACCAAAATATTCCGTTAAAAGCACGGAGGCGCTCGCCTTGGGCGCGAGTAACTCAAACCATGGAAGGAATAAACCTTCGTAACTTTTTTCTTTAACCAGAGTCAAAATCCGCATCCGCATATCTTTCGGCACCTTACAGATTTGCTCCAGAGTGGAAAGTTCAAAATCGGCGTACTTGGCAAGTTTAAAAGGTTTGATAACCTTGTTCATAAGAAGCACTTCCGCCTTACCCGCCAATTCCGTGTCACCCATACCGCCGGAATAAAGATCGGGCAATTTTTTAATTTCCGACGCTATGCCCTCATATCCCATGATGTCCAGCCATGTGTAGAGTTTAGATTTCGCGTCCCGCAACTGCGGAACAACCGATTCGGGCGCATTTTCAAGAAGGAAAATAAGATCGTCAAGGTTCTGCATCCTGAAACCGTTGGCGATTTTAAGAGGCAGACCGGGATTTAAAAGATAGGCGATTTTCATGATACCGTTGTCCTGATCTTTAGCCGCGGACGTTTCCTCCGCGATTTGCACAATCTGTTTGACGATGTCGGGGTATAAATTCTCAAGGTAAGAGGCAAGCAAACCGCGGAAGATGTATTTATTTGAGTCCTCAGGATTTTCCAGCATTGCGCTTCCCAAAGCCTCAAGGGTAGTACATTCGGTATTGCCGATAGAAAAAGACCACGACTCTTTGCGCTTCTGTTCAATCTCGACATTTTCCCCGGCAAGGTGGCGCATAACTTCATCGTAACCCCAGCGGTGTTCAGGATCGATTACAAGGAGTCCCCGTATGAGGCGTTCCATCTTTTGACTTACCCTAGGTTCCTTGCTTAATATGTCGTCGGCAATTCTTCCTTCGATGGTGTCGCGTATAAGATGAGCGTCATTTCTGCGCTTGCCGTTATCCAGGGTAAACGGGTCTTTGCCGGTGAGCAATTCCCAGAGACTGATTCCCAACGCGTAGTAATCCATCTTGGGAGTGATGATACCGGAGAGTACCTCCGGCGCGGCATAACCCGTGGTGCGGGAACCTGTGCTGGTTTTGTGGAGCTGTTCCGTATCGTCCATGACGCTGGAAATCCCGAAGTCTGCGATGACCGCATCGTCGCCCCTGTAGATTGTCTTTTTTTCTTCGCCGTCTTCGATTTCATCAACTTCCAAGGTGCGGTAGTAGATATTAGCGGGCTTAATATCCCGATGAATAATATTTTTTTCGTGGCAGGTTTTAAAAGAGTTAATTACCTCTTTGCAAATGCCTTCCACCTTTTCTTCGGGGAGAGGGAGATAGCGATAGGAGCCGTCGGCGTTGCGGGTATCAAGCGCACCGCCTTCCGCATATTCCATGATTTCGTAGAAACGGTCGTTGTACAAACCAAAGTCGTAAAGGATGACGATATCGGGATGGTTAAGCCCTTTGAGTTTTTTAAGGATTTCCGTCTTTGGTCTTGTGACACTGCGGTAATACTTGACAACCCCTTTCTGTCCGTCCTTCTGCGCAAGGTAGATGTCCGCCTCGCCTGAGAGCGTACCTAGTTTGCCGGTCACTTCCCAGCCTGCGACTTTTTCGTGGATCTGCAAAAGCCCGCCCGTGAAGTTCACGCTGGTTTCCGTGGTAGAGCCTTCGGTAAGAATTTTCGTACCGCCTGAGGCTAAATCAATAATTTGCGTTTCCATTTCTACCTCTCCTTAATGTATATAAAATACAGCGTATTACATCAGGTCTTATTTTTCTTACTCCCTATTTTCAATAATTGATTTAAGTACTCTTCCTGTTCTGCTGCCTTGGTATACCAGTACGCCGCTTTTTTGTTATCCTGCGGTACGCCTTGTCCTTTATCATAGCAATTTCCGAGTTCACGTTGCGCATTAGTATTCCCCTGTTCTGCTGCCTTACTGTACCAGTACACCGCTTTTGTGTAATCCTGCGGTACTCCTAGACCATCATTATAACAATTTCCGAGTTCGTATTGTGCTCCAGAAGAACCTTGTTCCGCCGCCTTGGTGTACCAGTACACAACTTTAGCGTAATCCTGCCGCACTCCTAATCTGCCACAATAATAATATCCGAGGTAGAATTGTGCATCAGCATTCCCCTGTTTCGCTGCCTTAGTGAACCAGTACACAGCCTTTCTGTTATTCTGCGGTATATTACATCCATCTTTATAAAAAGATCCGAGTTGGAATTGCGCCGGAACATAGCCCTGTTTCGCTGCCTTTGTAGCCCAATAAACCGCTTTTTTGTAATCCCTCGGTACGCCATCTCCAATATAATAACAAAACACGAGGTAAAATTGCGCCCGAGCATACCTCTGTTTAGCTGCCTTGGTGACCCAGTACACCGCTTTAATATTATTCTTCTGTACACCTTGTCCGCTAGAATAACAAATTCCTAGATTGCATTGTGCCTCAGCATTCCCCTGTTCTGCCGCCTTAGTGTACCAGTACGCTGCTTTAGCGTAATCCTGTGGCACATCTTCTCCGTTATAATATTTATTTCCAAGAGCAAGCTGTTCTGCGGCATCGGTTGGGTCTGCAGTCTTTGATACTGACTCTATTACTGTGGTCTCATCTATTTTCTTTAATTTCTCATGTGCCATAAAATCCCTATTCCACTTCCTTGATCTACCAGTCTAAGGATACCACTTTAGGTTCAATATTCAGGTGCTTCTGAGCTATAGGATCCCCTGTTCCACAGCCTTGTTGTACCAATATATTGCTTTAGTAAAATCCTGCGGGACACCTAGTCCTTTTTATTATATAAATGTCCAAGTTTGCTTTGTGCAATATCATTTCCCTGTTCAGCCGACTTGGTATACCAGTATACAGATTTTTCGTTATCTTTCGGTACGCCTAGTCCATAATAATAACAAAGTCCAAGTTCACATTGCGCACTAACATTTCCCTGTTCTGCTAGCTTGGTAAACCAGTAAACCGCTTTAGCATAATACCGTGTATCGTTTTTAAAAAAATAACAATATCCGAGGTTGTATTGCACCTCAGCATTTTCCTGTTCCGCCGCCTTGGTGTATTAGTATACTACTTTTTCGTAATCTTGCAACATGCCATCTCCATTATAATAACAATTTCCGAGATTATATTGCGCTTCAGGATTCCCCTGTTTCGTCGCCTTGATATGCCAGTACACTATTTTTCGTAATCTTGCGGTACGCCTACTCCTTGATCATAACAAACTCCAAGAAGAAATTGCGCCTAATCATTTCCTTGTTCTGCTACCTTGGTGTACCAGTACGCTGCTTTAGCGTAATCCTGTGATACGTCTTCGCCGTTATAATATTTATTTCCAAGAGCAAACTGTTCCGCCGCATCTGTTGGTTCTGTGGTCTCATATATTTTTTAAGTTATCCTGCGCCATATTATCCTCTGTTACTCTGTCTTGATTTCCAAAACCACCCTTATTTTAATCTTTTTGGCGGGAAAAATAAATAATCGGTTTCCTTGCCTTAGAGTACCAGTACTCCGCTTTTTCTTCATCCTGTGGCACTCCTTGTCCATTATAATAACAATCTCCGAGGCTATTTTGTGCTTCAGCATTTCCCTGTTTCGCTGCTTTAGTGTACCAGTATACCGCTTTTTCTTCATTCTCCGGTATACCTACTCCCTCATAATAACAATTTCCGAGGTTATATTGTGCCTCAGCATCTCCCTGTTTCGCTGCTTTGGTGTACCAGTACACTGCTTTTTCTTCATCCTGTGGCACTCCTTGACCATTATAATAACAATCTCCAAGGCTATTTTGTGCCTCAGCATTTCCCTGTTTTGCTGCTTTAGTGTACCAGTATACCGCTTTTTCTTCATCCTCCGGTACACCTATTCCTTCATAATAACAATTTCCGAGGTTATATTGTGCCTCAGCATCTCCCTGTTTCGCTGCCTTGATATACCAGTACACCGCCTTTTTATTATCCTGCGATGCGCCTTCCCCGTTATAATAACAAACTCCAAGGTTACATTGCGCATCAACATCCCCCTGTTCCGCTGCCTTGGCATACCAACGTACCGCTTTTTCGTAATCCTGCGGCACGCCTTCTCCTTCATAATAACAATTTCCTAGGCTATTTTGCGCTCCAGCATCCCCCTTTTCCACTGCTTTGGCGTACCAAAACGCCGCTTCTGTGTAATTCTGTGGCAAGCCTTCTCCGTTATAATAACAATCTCCGAGATTGTTTTGAGCTTTAACATCTCCTTGTTCCGCCGCCTTAGTGAACCAGTACACCGCTTTAGTGTAATCTTGCAGCAAGCCTTCTCCATTATAATAACAATCTCCGAGATTGTTTTGAGCTTTAGCATCTCCCTGTTCCGCCGCCTTGGTGAACCAGTATACCGCTTTAGTGTAATCTTGCGGCACGTCTTCTCCGTTATAATATTTTACCCCAAGAGCAAGCCACTCTACCGCATCTGTCGTTCCCTCAGTCTCCGATACTTGTTCATTAACTGCTGTCCCGCAGTTTACCCCAAGAGCAGACTGTCCTGTCGCATCCGTTGGTTCCGTAGTTTCCGATGCCTGTATATTAACTGTTGTCCCGCAGTTTGTACAAAACTTCTTGCCTGGTTTTAACTCAGCCTTGCAATTACTACAAATAGCCATATATCATTCCTCCTTTTAAATAAATTGCTTATTCAACTTTTAACTCGCATATTCTGCTGTTCAGTTGTCTTGGTTTACCAATCCAAGAAATCTGTTTTGGTTTTTAATTTCTTTAAGTACTCCAAGTGCTCCTTTGCATCAGGATTTCCCTGTTCCGCCGCCTTGGTGTACCAATACGCCGCTTTTTCGTAATCCCTCGGTACGCCTAGTCCGAACCTATAACAAAATCCAAGATTGAATTGCGCCCTAGCATTCCCCTGTTCCGCCGCCTTGGTGTACCAGTACACAGCTTCATTTTTATCCTGTGTTACACCATCTCCATTATAATAACAACTTCCGAGGCTATATTGCGCATCAGCATATTCCTGTTCCGCTGCCTTAGTATACCAGTATACCGCTTCTCTGAAATTTTGCGGTACTCCTTTGCCGACATAATAACAAACTCCGAGGCTGTTTTGTGCATCGGCATTTCCCTGTTCCGCCGCCTTGTTGAACCAGTAAACCGCTTTAACATAATCCTGCGGTACTCCTTCTCCGTAAAAATACTTTTTCCCAAGAACATTCTGTTCTACCTCATCTGTTGGTCCTTCAATCGCATTTGTTAGTTCCTCAGTCTTTGTTGTCGGTACACTAACTGCCGTCCCACAGTTTATACAAAACTTCTTGCCTGGTTTTAATTCAATTTTACAATTACTACATATAGCCATATACCATTCCCTCTTTTATAAAAATCACTTACTCAACTTTCGCCACGCATATTCCGCTGTTCATTTGTCTTTATTTACCAATCCAAAAAGTCCGGTTCAGTATTTAATTTCTTTAAGTATTCCTGTGCTTTATTATATCCCTGTTCTGCTACTTTGGTGTACCAATACACTGTTTTTTCGTTATCTTTTGATACGCCTTCTCCATTAGTATAACAAACTCCGAAGTTGAATTGTGTATCAACATATCCATGTTCCGCAGACTTGGTTAACCAGTATTCCGCCTTTTCTTAATCCTGTGGCACTCCTCGTTCGTACTTACAACAATCTCCGAGGCAGTTTTGCACTTCTTCATCACCTTGTTCTACTGCCTTGGTGTACCAGTACACTGCTTTAGCGTAATCCTGCAGCACACATCCTTCTTTCTTATAGCAAATTCCAAGGTTGTATTATGAGACAGTATATCCTTGTTCCGCCGCATTGGTGTACCAGTACATTGCTTTTTCTTCATCTACCGATATACCTTCTCCTAGAAAATAACAATTTCCGAGTTGAAATTGCGCACTGGCATATCCCTGTTCTGCCGCCTTGGTGTACCAGTATACCGCTTTAGCGTAATCCTGCGACATACCTTTTCCTTTCTTATAACAAACTCCCAGGCCGTATTGCGCGATGGCATTTCCCTGTTCCGCCGCTTTGGTAAACCAATATACCGCTTTAGCGTGATCCTGCTGCACGCCTTCTCCTTCATAATAACAAACACCGAGGTTGTATTGCGCGATGGCATTTCCCTGTTCCGCCGCTTTGGTAAACCAGTATACCGCTTTAGCGTGATCCTGCTGCACGCCTTCTCCTTCATAATAACAAACACCGAGGTTGTATTGCGCGATGGCATTTCCCTGTTCCGCCGCCTTGGTGAACCAGTATACCGCTTTAATATAATCCTGTGGCACGCCTTCTCCTTTATAATATTTATCCCCAAGAGCAAGCTGTTCCGCCGCATCTGTTGGTCCTTCAATCGCATTTATTGGTTCCTCAGTTTTTGTTGTCTGCACATTAACTGCTGTCCCGCAGTTTGTACAAAACTTCTTGCCCGGTTTTAACTCAGCCTTGCAATTACTACATGTAGCCATATATCATTTCTCCTTCTATAAAAATTACTTACTCTACTTTTGCTCCGCAGTACCCGCAGAATTTTTCTCCCGGTTCCAGTTTTCCGCCGCAATCCCCGCAAAATTTTGCTTCTGATTCAACTTTCGCTCCGCATTCTCCGCAGAATTTCTCGCCCGGTTCTAACTTCGCTCCGCAGTCCCCACAGAATTTTGCGGTAGATGGAGCGGGGTTCCGCACCAGCGTATCGGGAAATTTTGCCAGATGAGCCACTTCCATACTATCTTTATACGCCTTGTCCTTCATGCCTAACGCATTCCAACACATCGCTCTTGTTGCAAACACATCCTTTTTTTCAGCATTAGATAAACCGCTCTTTTTATCCAGCGCCATATTCAGACACGCAATGGCTTCGTTATACTTGTTCAGGTTGTATAAACAAACACCTTTCAATACCAAAGGCTGAGGTTTGTCCGGCGTAATTTCCATCGCCTTGTCCAGATATGCTATTGCATTATTCAAACCCTTCGAGGTTTTTCCGGAACTGAGCGCCTGACCGCAACAATAATTGTAAGATTGACCGGCTGAATTAACGCCTGAAGGATTGACAGACAACGCCTCTTCAAAATAGGGCAACGCTTTATCGTGCGAGTTTTCATAAAAATACATTGAACCTATTTTAATTAAATAAAAATCATAGGGACACGGCAGACCATCCATCTTTTCTTTGTCGATTAAAAGTAAAAGATTCCGTGCCGTTTTATATTTTTTTTCTTCAATCAATTTTTTATAGAAGGCGTCGATAAATTTGTTCATGTCGGCAAAGTTATTTTTTTCTTTAAAACTCCGGGCAATGTCAAGGACGGGAACGGCTTTGCCCAATCCCATGAGCAAATTGATCTCACCGTCTTTCAATTCATAACGAGGTTCTTTAAGACCCGTATTTATATGGAAGAAAAGAAACTGGGAGCCGTCGAAAACCGCCATTCTGTTTTCCGCATCAAGGAATTGCAAAGTGGAAACTCCGCTCCCGTCGTATCCGTCAGCGAAATTAACCGCATATGTTCCGTCTAATACAACATTGCCATCACTCTTTTTAAACGTAAGTTTATTACCGCCAGCTTCCACTCCGTAGAGCAGTTCCGCATGGTTCGAGTTTGACGCAATTTTATACAAACCTTTTTTTCCGTTTTTTTCATACAGGATAAAATCGCCGTTTCTCTGGAGTTTGTCAAAAGAGTCAAGACCTTGCATAAACAAGGTGAAGTGTTCCCATGTCCCGATACGAGCAATCTGCTCTTTTTGTTTAACAAGCGCCTGAAGCCAGTGATCAAGATTTTTTCCGGTAAGATTTTCTATCCATGCCGGCAATAGATCATAATTGCGTTCAATAAAAATCATCGCCCGTTCTTTCAGGTAATCGGACAGGTTGTACAGATCATCTAAAGAAGCCAGTTGATATTCGTCGTTAATTCCATCATAGAACGGTTTTATCACATTGCCTTGAAACGTTGCGATAATCCGCGACACTGCCCTTATATCCCCAGTAGTGGCGTTCACAATTTCCTTTACTTTTTTGCCATGCTCGCCAAGACCGGAAGCTTCAAGGTAGGCGTAAAAACCTCTTTTCTCGTCTCTAAGAAAGGGAAGGATCGCGTCGGGGTCAGTATCTAAAACCGTGAACATCTCCTCAAGACTGCTGACTGAAAGACCGTGTTCCAAAGGGAATGCCATGTTGGGGCATAAGGAATAGGCCACAAAGATCACGCCCTCGTCTTCCCGATTCTCTGCGCTGAAATTTTCAATCAGTTCGATAAGCCTGTCCACAAGTTGCTGATCAATCTTGATAAGGTATTTTAATAGCCCGCCCTTAAAGACAAAATTCTTGCCTTCTTTGGAATGATTGATGATGGCGTGGGCGATTTCCTGATATGACGAACAGCTTTCGCCGCCGATTTCAACCAATGGCAACGTCCGCACTTCCGTAAACAATTCGACGTTCTCTCCGGCAAGGTGGCGCGTCACTTCCTCGTATCCCCAGCGTTTGTCGTGGCGCACGGTTAAAAGTCCCCTTATGAGTTTCTGCATGGAAGCGCTAATATTTGGGAAACGGGTGAGAAGGTTGTCAATGGTTTTGCCCTGAATAGTGTCCAATGTTATCTGGCCGGAATAAAGAGCATGGCCTTTATCGTTGACAAAAGGCTCCATGCCGGTAAGCAGTACCCAAAGCGTAACGCCAAGCGAATAGTAGTCATATTCCTTGCCGATGACGCCTGAATACGCTTCAGGCGCGGCATAGCCCTCGGTCATCGCGCCGGTTTCCGTCATGTGTTTGCTCATCCCAACGTCAACATCAAAAACGCTGGCAATGCCAAAGTCGCCAACCAGAAGACCGCTGCCCTTGTATTTGCCGTTAGAAAGTTTTTCCTGATTTTTATAAAAGAGATTGCCCGGCTTTATATCGCGGTGGATAATTCCGGCATTATGACAGGCTTCAAAAGCGTTCACGATCTCGCGCACGATTTGTTGCGCATCTTTTTCGCTCACGGGCAGGTATTTGTATGAGCCGTTGGGCAGTTTGTCATCCAAAGAGCCGCCGGACGCGTATTCCTGAATTGTAAAGTATCTTCCATTATATTCACCGCAGTCTAGAATGGAAATAATGTTCTCGTGGGAGAAGGATTTTATCTTCTCTTCTGCCTCACGGTTTGCTTTTTTTGTGTAGTAATATTTAAGGACAAAATTTTTGCCGTACTTCGTACCAGAAGCCTGTCGAAGGGTACATAGATAAACCTCAGCTTCTCCGCCGGATGTGGCAAACAGCCTGTCTATGCGAAAATCTTTGACTTCCTCTCCGGGGCGTAACATTCTGCCTGCAAACGTGGTTTCAGGCGCGGTTTCATTTTCGGTATTTTTGTTGATGATTTCATCTTTCGGTCCGGAAATTATTTGAGTTTCCATGTTAAAATTCCAGGTTTCTCTGTAAATATGAGAAAAATTGTGGATTATCTCCTTTTGTTTTAGTATACATAAATTTATTATTTTCTACAATGGTTATTTATTTTTTACAAATTTCGGTTAATTGTCTGCATCTACAATCATTTGATATAGGACCTAATCTGCCTTGGAAGAGTATTTCTCTTTATTTAGGCGGTTTTATCTGAGCTTTTTTTATTATTATTTTAGATTTTATATTCCATTCTATTTTCTCTTATTTTCATTCCCATATTTTCATAAAATTTCTTTGCGTTCTGATTAAATTCCCATACTGTTAATTCAATAAATTGCGCATTATTATCTTTTGCAAATAATTTTACTTCTTCAAATAATCGTTTACCTACTCCATTTTTTCTATGATTTTCATCAACACAAATATTTTCAATTTCTATATTTTTCATATCAAGAAATATAGGATGATTTTTTATTTCACATATACATACAATACAGAAACCGATAACTTCATTATTTTTCTCTGCAATAAATATTTTTTTGTTATTTTCCACAATAATATTTTTTAAATAATCATAATTCATATATCTTTTTCCAACACAATCAGGCCGCGCTTTTAAATGAATTTCAAATACTTGATTTTCTATAAATAATATTTTTTCAATATCTGATAATATTGCCATTCTAATATTCATAATTTTTTTACTTATACGGTCTGATTATTAATAATATTATAAAGGTCTTTTATTATAAAATCAAGAGTTTTTAATGAATGTACGCAGAAACGTTCATCAAGAGAATGTATTGTATTGCCTTCTTTTGCGTTCATGGCTTGTATAGGACAACCTACTCCGCAAATTCCAAGCGCTGCGCAATTTTGACAATCTTCTTTATTCACCGGGCTGAGTTGAGACCACTCTATAAAAACAGGATTGGTTTTTGCGTCAAAAGAATTATCGTCAACAGAAGAAACAAAATATTTTTTATCCCAAAGACACCCATGACAAATACCGATGCTTCCATCCGGCGTGACAACAATTTGACCTCCTGCGGTCGCTCCACAATCTGAAAAATGAAGCTGTGGCGCGTTAAAAGATTTTTGTATGGTCTGTATTTTACGCATTATACGATCTTCATAAACGCCGATTTTCCGTAATTTAACGAACATATCGATAACAAACTGAGAAGCTTTTTCATAATAATCCTCATTTATATTAAATGTTCCTTCATGTATTAAAATGTTAAAACCAAAACCTTTTATATTGTATTTTGATATTAATTCCAGCATTTTTGTTTTGCTTTTAATTGTCTCTTCATTTATAGTAACAGAAAGTCCAATTTCTATACCGCAGTTTTTTGCCATTTCCAATATTTTTAATAAACTTGAAAATATTGGTTTATCCGCCTTATCAACGCGTAATGCGTTAGATTCCTCGGTGCAGCCATCTATTGAAATACCGATACCAACATTTAATTCTTTCAACCGTTTTAATTTTCTTTCATCAAGTAAAAGCCCGTTTGTTACAACAGAAACTTTAGCATTTTTTAAATACGATTTACTTAAACGCAATTCGTTTATCCGCTCCGCAACAAATTCTAAAACCTCAAAATTAATAAGCGGTTCACCCCCATAAAAAACTATAAAAGGTTCTACAATGTCGGCATTTTTCTCTAGCTGGCGTACAAAAAAATTTAAGGCTTTTTCCGCAGTTTCCATGCTCATGTTTTTTAAGGAAAAATGTTTACGTTTTTCTAAATTGTTGTTTCCTAAAAAACAATACTTACATGCTAAATTACACTGTTCACTTAATATAAAATAACAGCCGCTGATAATCGGCCCGGGAAGTCTTGATCGAAAATATTTTATAACCATGTCATCGGTATCTGAATTTTTTGTAAGTATTTTACAGTCATCAAGCTCCGTTACCATGTTGGCTAGTGAGTCAGGAAAATCAGATAAGCTTTCAATTTTTGAATTTTGCATAAAATCTAAAAATTCATTGTGTTCAGTTTTAGTAAGATAAACCGGTTTCATGCGTAATGAATGGTACAAAGCAACATTCTCATCATCAATAACAAAAGTATGTACAAAGCGTGATATTCCTACCATACAGAGAATCCTTCTTTAGAGAAATATTTTTTCAATTTTGATCTTATAATTTGGGTTGCTAAAAATATTTCCAAACAACTTTAATAAAGACGCCGGATATTACCAGTCCAATGAGAGTCTACAAGAGCCAAGCTCTTTGTCGTATCTGGAACAGTTACAGCTGCACCCACAGGAACAACTGCCAGATGGGCAGATACAGCTGCATAAATTACAAACACACGCATTGCAGGCAGTACCGCCGGGACAACTACAGCTGCAAAAACTATAACCGACCGGATCTGCATAACTGGCAAAAATATTTCCTGTAAGCATTCCGTAGGCTTTTTCATTTACAGATGTCATATTCATTTCTCCTTTAAAATATATTTATTTTGTATTTTATTATACTATATTCTATAATTTTGTCAAATAAATATCCACTACGGCAAACCAAAATATTCCGTCAGAAGAGCGGAGGCATTAGCCTTGGGCGCGAGCAACTCAAACCAGGGAAGGAACAAGCCTTCATAACTTTTTTCTTTAACCAGAGTTAAAATACGCATCTGCATATCTCTTGGCACCTTGCGAATTTGCTCCAGAGTGGAAAGTTCAAAATCGGCGTACTTGGCGAGTTTAAAAGGTTTGATAACCTTGTTTCTGAGAAGCACTTCCGCCTTACCTGACAATTCGGTATTACCCATACCGCCTGAGAAAATACCGGGCAGTTTTTTTATTTCCTCTGCGATATCTTTGTATCCCATAATCTCCAACCATGTGTAGAATTTCGATTTCGCATCCCGCAGTTGCGGAATGACAGATTCAGGCGCGTTTTTCAAAAAGAAAATAAGCTCATCAAGATTCTGTATTTTAAAACCGTTTTTGATTTTAAGGGGCAGGGCGGGATTTAAAAGATAGGCGATTTTCATGATACCGTTGTCTTGATCTTTAACCGCGGACGTTTCCTCCGCGATTTGCACAATCTGTTTGACGATGTCGGGGTATAAATTCTCAAGGTAAGAGGCAAGCAAACCGCGGAAGATGTATTTATTTGAGTCTTCAGGATTTTCTAGTATTACGCTTCCCAAAGCTTCAAGGGTAGTACATTCGGTATTGCCGATTGAAAAAGACCACGACTCTTTGCGCTTCTGTTCAACTTCGACATTTTCCCCGGCAAGGTGGCGTATAACTTCATCGTAACCCCAGCGGTGTTCAGGATCGATTACAAGCAACCCGCGTATGAGGCGTTCCATTTTGTTGCTCAGTTTAGGTTCCTTGCTTAAAATGTCATCGGCGATTCTTCCTTCTATAGTGTCGCGTATAAGATGCGCGTCGTTGCGGCGTTTGCCATTATCAAGAGTGAACGGGTCTTTGCCGGTGAGCAGTTCCCAGAGCGTGATCCCAAGCGCGTAGTAATCCATCTTGGGACTGATGATACCAGATAACACTTCCGGCGCGGCATAGCCCGTGGTGCGTGAACCGGTGCGGGTTTTGTGGAGCTGTTCAGTGTCGTCCATGATGCTGGAAATCCCGAAGTCAGCGATGACCACATCGTCGCCGCTGTAGACGGTCTTTTTTTCTTCGCCATCGCCACCGTCAATTTCTTCAGTCTTTAATGTGCGGTAGTAAATGTTAGCGGGCTTAATGTCGCGGTGAATTATATTTTTTTCGTGGCAGGTTTTAAAAGAGTTGACCACTTCTTTGCAGATGCCTTCCACTTTCTCTTCGGGGAGTGGGAGGTAGCGGTAGGAGCCGTCCGCATTGCGGGTATCCAATGCGCCGCCCTCCGCGTACTCCATGATTTCGTAGAAACGGTCGTTGTAAAGACCGAAGTCGTAAAGGATGACGATGTCGGGGTGGTTAAGGCCTTTGAGTTTCTCAAGGATTTCCGTCTTGGGTCTTGTGACGCTGCGGTAATACTTGACAACCCCCTTCTGCCCGTCCTTCTGCGCAAGGTAGATGTCCGCCTCACCTGAGAGCGTGCCGAGTTTGCCGGTTATTTCCCAACCCGCTATTTTTTCGTGGATCCGCAGAAGTCCGCCCGTGAAGTTTGTGCTAGTCTCAGTGGTAGAGCCGGAGATAATTTGCGTGCCGCCGTTTGAGGCTAAATCAATTACCTTTGTTTCCATTTCTATTCCTTAGCGTTTGTAAAAAACAACGAATTACATCAGGCATTATTGTCATTGCTCCGTATTGTCTATATTTGAAAAGTACTTCTCCCTTTCTGCTGCCTTGTTATACCAATACGCAGCTTTTTTTTCATCCTTTGGCACTCCATATCCTTTATCATAACAATTTCCGAGTTCACGTTGCGCTTCAGCATCTCCCTGTTCCGCTGCCTTGGTTAACAAATATATCGTTTTTTCCTTATCCTGCGGTACTCCTTCTCCATATTAAATAACAAATTCCAAGGTTACATTGCGCCGAAGTACTCCCCTGTTCCACAGCCTTGTTGTACCAATATACTGCTTTAGCGAAATCCTGTAGTACGCCTAGTCCTTTATTATAAATATATCCTAGGTTGGCTTGCGCAATATCATTTCCCTGTTCTGCTGCCTTGGTATACCAGTACACTGATTTTTCGATATCCTTCGGTACGCCTAGTCCATGATAATAACAAAGTCCAAGTTCACATTGCGTACTAACATTTCCCTGTTCTGCTAGCTTGGTGAACCAGTACACAGCTTTAGTATAATACTGCATATCGTGTTTATTAAAATAACGATATCCGAGGTTGTATTGAGCATCAGTATTTCCCTGTTCCGCTGCCTTTGTTAACCAGTACACCGCTTTCTCAAAATCCGACGGCACGCCTTCCCCAAAATTATAGCAATTTCCAAGCTTGCATTGCGCATCAACATACCCTTGTTCCGCTGCCTTAGTGTACCAATATAATGCTTTCTCATAATCCTGTGGCACGCCTTGTCCGTTAAAGTATTTTTCCCCAAAAGCAAACTGGTCCTTTGCATCTGTTGGTTCTGTTGCCTCTGATGCTTGTTTTTTTACTGTGGTTTCATTTGTTTTTTTTAAGTGTTCTTGCGCCATATCATCCTCCTATTCATATGTATTTGTTTACCAGTTAAAGATCGAATATTTTCCTTGTTCTTCTGCCTTGGTGTACCAGTACTCCATTTTCTTGTTATCCTTCAATACACCTTCTCCAAATTGATAACAATCTCCAAGTTTGCATTGTGCATCAGCATGTCCCTGTTTTGCTGCCTTTGTGTACCAGTACACCGCTTTTTCGTAATCCTCTGGCACTCCTTCTCCATTATAATAACATAATCCGAGGGTGTATTGTGCATCGGCATTTCCCTGTTCCGCTGCCTTGGTGTACCAATACACCGCTTTTTCGTAATCCTCTGGCACTCCTTCTCCATTATCATAACAAACTCCGAGACTACTTTGCGCTTTATCATCTCCTTGCTCCGCTGACTTAGTGTACCAGTACACTGCTTCTGCGTAATCCTGCGGCACTCCTTCTCCTTCATAATAACAATTTCCGAGGCTATTTTGCGCTCCAGCATCTCCTTGTTCCGCCGCCTTGGTGTACCAGTACACCGCTTTAACGTAATCCTGTGGTACACCTTCTCCTTCATAATATTTATCCCCAAGAGCACACTGTCCTGCCGCATCTGTTGGTTCTGCAGTCTCCGATGCTTGTACATTAACTGCGGTTCCACAGTTTGTACAAAATTTCTTGCCTGGTTTTAACTCGGCTTTACAATTGCTACATATAGCCATATAATCCCCTGTTCAGTTTCCTTAGCGTTTGTAAAAAACAATTGGCACGCTCACGCCATTATTATACCAGTACCCTTCCAGTATTGTTCCAGAACTATTCACGGTTCCACTGTAATTCTCTACCAATTTGTATTCCTGGAAACTGCAATAGTCACCTTGTTTTCTTCCTCCAGTCAATGTGATGTTGTCACCTCTAATTGAAACCGAATAAACAATTGTAGCGCGACCGCAGACAGTACAGCGATACCAACATTCAGCCCGATTGCTTCCAATTCTAAGTTCGGCAGTCAACATTCCATTATGACTCATATGATAATAATTTCCTTGAAAACGTCTCCTGCGTCGCTCTTCCTCCAACCGTTGGCGCTCAATCTCCCGTAGACGCTCGGCTTCTCGGCGGGCTTCCTCCTCCTTACGTTTGCGTTCTTCTTCAAGACGGCGCGCTTCCTCTTCAAGCCGTCTGCGTTCTTCTTCAATACGCTTGCGTTCCTCCTCTCTGCGGAAATCGTCAACCTCGCTATTCACATTCGCCAGCGCTTCATTAAATTTTTTCTCCATCTCGGTGCGGTTCCGCTCTATTTCCGCAAGCCGCGCGTCTTCAACGCTAGTGTCCGCAGTAGGCGATAATGAAAATAATTTATCCAACTCCGCCTCTATCGCTTTCTCTTCGCGTTCAATCACGGTTTTTTCCAGCGCGGCATAGGCTTTCATTCTGAAGGCTTCTTCCGCAGGATCAGGCAGTTCTAGCGTGAAAGGACGGCTGCCAAACGCTTTAATGATACGCTTTTCACGCTTATTAAAATAATCCCTCTCCTCAAGCAGAATCTGGCGTTCAATCAGCTTCTTCTGAAACGCCTTGAACTCCACGCTTTCATTTGACTCCATCAATTTAAAATCGGCCTCGATCTTCTCGGCCTCCTCGCCGCTCATCACCGCCAATTCAACCGGCGCTTCCTGAACGAAGGCTTTTTCAAGGACTGGGTTTATTATTGCGCCACAACTTTCGCAGATGTCGTAGATTGCCGGAGTCCCGCATTGCGGGCAAGGAACAGGAATAACACGCCTGCCGCAACGCGGGCAGAATTCTTTTGTGGTTTTAGTTTGGCAGAACTCGCATATATACTCACCGCCGTCTACTTTTTCACCGCAACTAGGGCAGAATGGAAACTCAGAGTCAAGAGCGGCTCCGCAGTGCCTACATAATGCGGCTGTTTCCTGAATCGTCGATTCTTTTTTTTGTACGGCGGCTTCCTGTTGCCGCTGTTGTACATTTTCTGCCATCATTTACTCCTCATCCAGCTTCACCACAACGGCGGTACAGTTATCATCAGAATCGTTGGCTATTGCAGTTTGCACAATCCGTTTCGCGATTTCCAACGGCGGAAATGTCGCGGCAAGAAATTTTTCAAGATCATCATCGCTTACGGAACCATGAACGCCGTCGCTGCACATAAGGAATATATCTCCCGCAACCGCGATGGTCGGCGAAAACCGGCTAGCGACTGACACGTCGGGTAATCCCGCGCCAACGGCATTGGTAATAATGTTTTTCGCCGCATCGGGTATGACGCTTGAAAGCGAATCGTCCCTGCTCAACTGCTGAAGGAAACCGTTCCGCAAACGGTAGACGCGGCTGTCCCCTACATTGATAAACGCGCATGGAGCGTCACTTTGCAGTAAAATGCCGGTCAGGGTGGAGCCCATATTAGGCGTTCCTTTCTCTTTTCCTTCTATTAATAAAGCGGCGTGAACCGATTTAACTAGCGCCTCAATAGCGGCTTCATCAAAAATACGCCCCTCGTATGCCGCCGTCTGCGCCGCTTTAAGTATACCCTCCACCACAAAGGCGCTGGCGGCATCTCCCGCGTCATGACCGCCCATGCCGTCAGCGACTAGGAAGAAAAGCGACGCGTCAACAATACTTGAATATTCAGCGATCGTATTTTGAATACCGAGCCCCGTATACAGGGCGCACAGAAAAGCGTCCTCGTTGTGGGTGCGTCCGCCTTTATCGGAATAAGCTCCCGCCGTTACCTTCATGATTCCCTCACGGTAAATATAACGTTGGCGAGCATAACAACGTCATTCTGTTTTATTTTTACCGGAACATTCGGTTCCAGCTTTGCGCCGTTGACATAAGTTTTATTCGTGGAATTCAAATCCGTGATAAACCATTCGTTATTTGCGCGCGTAATCTTTGCGTGGTTTGACGAGACGACAGGGAACTTGCCGAGAGCGGCCGAGTGCGGGCCGTTTGTTCTGCCAAGAATATTGCCGTCCGCAATTTCCATATTCCAACCGTCAAGGTGGCACAGAAAGATTTTTTCCGCAGGGAGCGTTACAACTTTAGTTGCCGCAGATGAAGGGGCGGATGGTAAAGGAACAGCCGGAGTTTCGTTGATCAGTTTTGATGAAGAGGGTGCGGCTGACGGTTGAATGGCGGACATTGGACCGCCGCATTTTCCGCAGAACTTGCTTGTGCCTATAAAGCCGCATTTGTCACAGCGCAGGAGATGAACGCCGCATTGATCGCAGAAACACGAATCATCAGGGATTTCCTGTTTGCAGATTTTGTTCGGACAGATCATACAGCGCCTCCTTCTTAAACCGGTATGTCGCAGGCTTCAATGGTTTTCAATTTGTCGGAGCGTTCCTCTTTGGAAAGCGCAGAAAGTCTGGTCGCCAGCCTGCTTGTGGTTTTTTCAAAGAACACCCTTATTTCTCCCGCATTGCCAAAGTTCGGTTCCTTTTTATTGAACATATCGGTAATGGCGGCGTTTGCGGCTTCGCTTGCATCCGGTGTCAAGGCATAGCCTGCTTTCTTTACCATTGAATTAAAAATAGCGAAAAGTTCTTCCGCGCTGTAATCGCTCAAGCTGAGGTAATGTTTGAAACGCCGCCTCATTCCCGGATTCACCGTGTCGAGGAAGACCTGCATTTCTTTTTCGTAACCGGCGACCACGCCGACAAATTTTGTTCTGTCGTTTTCCAAACGGGTCATCAGAATTTCCACCGCTTCCCTTGCGTACTGGTCAGCCGCGCCGCCGCGCTGGGTATCGGCAAGCACATAAGCCTCATCGACAAAGAGGATGCCTCCCATTGCCTCATCGCACTTCTCATTTACTTTGTCTTTCGATTGCCCAAGGTAAGACCCTTTCAGATCATTACCGTTCACCTCGATGACCGTCTCAGTTTTAAGAAGACCGATGGTTTTAAACAACGCGCCCAATGTGCGGACAATCGTTGTCTTGCCGGTTCCGGGATTGCCGGTGATAACAATATTGTTGCCTTCGCCCGCGCTCTTCGTCCCGTCTTTTTCTTCCTGTTCCTTTTGTATTTGAATCTTGTTGGCAATTTCACGGACGGTTCTTTTAATGTCCGTCATACCAATCATCGCGTCAAGTTCCGCAAGAATCTCATTGACCGTGCGATCTTCTTTTTTCTCAAACGGGAAATCCAACTCGGTAATTATTGAAAGAGCTTCGACAGTCCGCTCCGCCTGCGTAAGGGAGGCGAGGCGTTCCGGCATTCTGCGTATCGTATCGTCAAGAAGATTACGCATTGAGCGGCCGTTGGCAAAGTCCTTGCCTCTTGTGCGATGTATTTCGGTAATGACTTCTTTGGCACGCTTCTCTCCTTCGGCGGAAAGTTTATAACCGTTTAATTTTGCCATGGATGCGAAGATGGCGAAAAGTTCGTCCGGATTGTAATCGTCCAGTTCAAGGAAGTGGGTGAACCGGCTTCTAAAACCGGAATTAGATTGAAGAAAATCATCCATCTCTTTACGGTAACCGGCGGCAATCACCACGAATTTCCCCCGGTCGTCTTCCATGCGTTTTAATAATGCCGTTACCGCCTCGTTCCCGTATCTGTCGTAGGTATCTTTGCATAGATCATAGGCCTCATCCACAAAGAGGATGCCGCCTAAAGATTTTTCGCACATCCTGTTTACAAGAGGCGCGGTCCCTCCCACGTGTTCCGCTACCATGTCTGCCCTAGTCACCTCAATCATATTGTCCGTCGGCAAAAGTCCCATCGTCTGAAACAACGCGCCAAGTTTTCTTGCCACGGTGGTCTTCCCCGTGCCGGGGTTGCCATAGAAACACAGATGAATCGCCTGTGTTTTCGCGGCCGCACCGCCTTTTTCCTCGCGCTCTTTTTGCATACTGATAGTTTCGATAAGCTGCCGCACGGCGGTCTTGACCTTCACAAGCCCTATCATGCCGTCAAGCTCCGCAAGAATTTCATCCGCGGTTTTGACCTTTGGTTTTTCATAGGGAATATCTTCGGCGGTTATTGTTGAGAGCGCTTCGACGGTGCGCTGGGCTTCGGAAAGTTTTGCGGTACGGGCTGACATTTTGCGAATCGTATCGTCAAGTAGGTTGCGCATAGTACGTCCGTTGGCAAAATCCTTACCTTTTTTCCGATGAATATCAGCTATGGCTTCTTTCGCAAAAATTTCAGCCTCACTCGTCAACCTATAGTCGTTTGATTTTGCCATGGACGCAAGAATGGCGAAAAGTTCGTCCGGCTCATAATCGTCCAATTCCAGAAAGTGGGTGAACCGACTTTTAAAACCGGAGTTGGTTTGAAGAAAATCATCCATCTCTTTACGGTAGCCGGCCGCGATTACCAAGAACTTTCCACGATCGTCTTCCATACGTTTTAATAAAGTCGTAACCGCCTCGTTCCCAAAACTGTCATTGGTGTCACGGCAGAGATCGTAGGCTTCATCCACAAATAGAATGCCACCTAAGGCTTTGTCGCACACCTTGTTTACAAGAGGCGCGGTCCCTCCCACGTGTTCCGCTACCAAGTCGGCTCTGGTTACCTCCAGCATATTGTCCGTCGGTAAAAGCCCCATGGTCTGGAATAAAGTTCCAAGCTTTCGGGCGACAGTGGTTTTTCCCGTACCGGGGTTGCCGTAGAAACACAGATGAATCGCCTGCGTTTTTGCCGCGACGCCGCCTTTTTCTTCCCGTTCTTTTTGCATCTTGATTGTCTGGGCTATCTCGCGGACCGCATTCTTAACTTTGGTAAGTCCTACCATCGCGTCAAGCTCCGCAAGAATCTCATTTATTGTCTTTGGTTTATTTTTAAGCGGCAGGTCTTCGGCCTTGATAGTCTTAAAATCTTCGTCCGTAACTGACGTACTACGTTCCAATCTTGCCTGTTGGTTCTTGTCTATTGAAGGAATAACGTCTTTCTCAATCAGCCAGCCGTTTTTATATTCACAGGAAGGGTCATTCTTCCGCTCCTGTATATAGGAAGAAAAATGTTTTTTCAGCGCGGGATCAAAGATCAATCCGCGCTCACGGAGTTTCTTCATTAGTATTAAGGAAAGATCATCAAGCGAGAGATCCTGAAAATTAAAATCCTGAGTAATGCGCTGTCGATCCTCGGTGTTCTTGCTGAAAAATTCATCAAAACCTTCGCTGTTACCGATGATGATGCAGATGCACTCCTCGGTAGATTTGCCTGCGGCAAGGATCAGCTCATGGATATAATCCGGCTTTTCCGTGGCGTTGTCCACAACCAGAGCCGCAGGTTTTGTTTCAGATAGAAATTTAGTAATGGCGTATTCGTCACCGTATATTTTTGAAAGTTCCCGCGCCTCCTTACTGGTAATCCTGTCGGAGGAAAGACACTCTTCCCGTCGAAGTTCTTCTATAAAGTGCTTCGCAACAAGGGTTTTACCCGCCCCTGTTTTCCCCCTGAAAACAAATAGCTTCGACGCGATAACCCCGCCCACGCCCGCGCTCTGCCGCCGCTTCTGAAACTTGATGTTGCTTTTAATTTTTTCAAGCTCGGAGCGAATTTTGTCATGCCCAACATAGTCAACGGGAATGACGATTACGGAAGCAGACTTAGTCGGGGCTGATGAAGAAGTTGCGGCCGGAGTAACAGTCGAATCTGTCGTAACAGCCGGGGCTGACGTAACAGACGAGTTAGTTTGCGGCACAACCGAGGGCGTGGCAGAGGTTACCGGTATCATCTTTCCGCAGAAGCGGCAGTATTTCGCGATGTCCCGATTTTCTCTGCCGCAGGCGGCGCAGGTTATTGTCGCCATTACTTACTCCTTTGCCTCATCAATTTATACCGCAGGAAGTTTCGCCAGGCGATTCGCTTCCGTACTGTCCTTATCAGCCTTGTCCTTCATGCCCAATGCGTCCCAACACATCGCTCTTGTCGTGAAAACAGTTCCCTTTTCGGCATTGGATAACAAATCGCTCTTTTTATCCAACGCCATATTCAAACAGGCGATAGCTTCGTTATACTTATTCAAGTCATACAAACAACCGCCTTTAATTAACAAAGGTTGCGGCTTATCCGGCGTAATTTCCATCGCCTTGTCCAGATACTCTATCGCCTTATCCCGGTTCTCCGAGGGATCTTCAGAATAAAGCGTCAGACCACAGTTGAAATTATACGATTGACCGGTTGAACCGATACCAGAAGAATTGATCGACAACGCTTCTTCAAAATAAGGCATCGCTTTATCATACAATTTTTCACAAAAATACATCGCGCCTATTTCACTCAGATAAAAATCAAAGGAATAAGGCAAACCATCCATTTTTTCTTTGTCGATAAAAAGCAAAAGATTCCGCACCGTTTCGTATTTTTTTTCTTCCCCCAGTTTTTTCCAGAAGACATCGATAAATTTGTTCATATCGGTAAAATTATTTTTTTCCTTAAAGCTCCCGGCCAAATCAAGGACGGGAACGGCGCTTCCCAATTCCACGAGCAGATTGATTTCACCGTCTTTTAATTCATAACGCGGCTCTTTAACACTTGAGTTTATATTGAAGTAATAAAGCAGGGAGCCGTCAAAAATCGCCATTCTTCCTTCCGCGTCAAGAAACGGCAGGGTGGAAACGCCGCCGCCGTCGTACCCGTAAGCGAAATTAACGGCGTATATTCCGTCGAATGCGACTCCGCCGTCCTTTTTTTTAAGCGTCAGCCGATTACCGTCAACTTCCACCCCGTAGAGCAGTTCCGCATGGTTTGAATTCGGCGCGATACGATACAGGCCTTTCTTCCCGTTTTTTTCATAAAGGATAAAATCGCCGTCTTTCTGGAGTTTGTCATAAGAGTCAAGACTCTGCATAAACAAGACGAAGTATTCCCATGCTCCCCAGCGGGCAATCCGTTCCTTTTTTTCCGAAAGCGATGATAACCATAGGTCGAGATTTTTTCCGCTAAGATTTTCTATCCATGCGGGTAACAGGCCGTAGTTGCGTTCGATAAAAATCATCACCCGTTCCTTCAGGTAATCGGGCAGGTTGTACATATCTTCCAAAGAAGCCAACGGGTATTCGTTGTTAATTCCATCCTGAAACGGCTTTATCACGTTGCCTTGAAACGTTGCGATAATCCGCGACACCGCCCTTATATTCCCTGTAGTGGCGTTCACGATTTCCTTTACCTTTCTGCCGTGTTCTCCAAGACCCGAGACTTCAAGATAGGCGTAAAAACCTCTTCTCTCGTCCCTAAGATATGGAAGAATCGCATCGGGGTCAGTATTTAAAACAGTGAACATATCCTCCAGACTGTCGATTGAAAGACCGTGTTCCAACGGAAACGCCATGTTTGGACATAGGGAATAGGCTACAAAGACAGCGCCTTCGTCTTCCCGATTTTCGGCGCTATAACCGTCAATCATATCAAACAGTTTTTCTCCAAGCTTCTGTTCACCTATCTTGAAAAGATATTTTATGAGATCCTTAAAAACAAAATTCTTGCCTTCTTCGGGATGATTGATAACGGCGCGGGCAATTTCCTGATACGATGAACAACTCTCGCCGCCAATCTCAACCAATGGCAGTGTCCGCTCTTCCGTAAACAATTCGACGTTCTCTCCGGCGAGGTGTCGCGTCACTTCGTCATACTTCCAACGCTTGTCGTGGCGTACGGTTAAAAGTCCCCTTATGAGTTTCCGCATAAAGGCGCTTATCATAGGGGAACGGGAGAGAAGGTTGTCAACCGTCTTGCCCTGAATAGTGTCCAGCGTTATCTGGCCGGAATAAAGGGCCTGACCTTTATCATTGACAAATGGTTCCATGCCGGTAAGCAGTACCCAAAGCGTAACGCCAAGCGAATAGTAGTCGTACTCCTTGCCGATAACCCCTGAATACGCTTCAGGCGCGGCGTAGCCTTCGGTCCTTGCGCCGGTTTCCGTCATGTGCTTGCTCATCCCCGCGTCAACCTCAAAGACGCTGGCGATGCCGAAGTCGCCGACCAGAAGACCGCCGCCTTTGTACCTGCCGTCAGGAAGGACTTCCTGATTTTTATAAAAGAGGTTGCCCGGCTTTATATCGCGGTGGATAATTCCCGCATTGTGGCAGGCTTCAAAAGCGTCCGCAATCTCCCGCGCGATTTGCCGCACCTCGTTTTCGCCTACGGGCAGATATTTGTACGAGCCGTCGGGCAGTTTGTCATCCAAAGCGCCGCCCGAGGCGTATTCAAGAATTGTAAAGAACCTGCCCTTATACTCGCCGCAGTCTTGAATAGAAATAATGTTCCGATGGGAGAAAGACTTTATCCTCTCTTCCGCCTCGCGGTTTGTTTTTTTCGTGTAGTAATATTTAAGGACAAAATTCTCGCCGCCCTTATTACACAGGTAAACCTCAGCCTCCCCGCCGGACGCGGCAAGCGACCTTTCAACCTGAAAACCCCCGACTTTTTCACCGGAACGAAGCATTCCGCCCGCAAACAAAGTTTCCGAAACATTTACGGTATTCTTATTTGTAATTACATCTGTTGATCCGGAAATTATTTGGGTTTCCATGTTATAATAAAATCTCTCCTTTATGGCTATACCGCTTAAAATCGTCAAAGGGTATAATTCTATTTAATAATTTAATTATAAAATTATTGTTGTCTGTTCCAATAACCGTTGCGAATGAAGTAAGTTCCCGCCCTGCGTCCATAGTTGTTGTAAGTATAGTAAAAACTATAATCAAAAGACGATCTTCCCATATTTACGCCCGCGCCAATGGTAATATTGTTAGTTTTGCATTCATAAAATGCTCCATCCCCTATCGTAGTCACGTTGTCGGGAATTATAACCGTAGTCAGCTCGTTTTCCATAAATGCCCTATCTCCAACCGTAGTTACGCTATTAGATATGGTAACGCCGGTGAGTTGTTGCGTTAAAAATGCCCCGGCCCCTATGACTTCCACACTGCCGGGTATGGTAACATTTTTTTCGGTACCATAATACAAAACTATCTGTTTCTCATCCTTACTTAAAAGATAGGAGTCTTTAACGATATATTCGGTGTTATCCTGAGCGATGGTAATATTGGTCAAAGGGTTTCTCGCAAATGCCTCCGCCCCGATGGCTGTTACGCTTTTGGGTATGGAAACATTGGTAAGCTGGTTCTCAAAAAATGCCCCGTTCCCAATGGTAGCTACACCGTTAGGTATGCTAACGCTTGTGAGTTGGTTATTCCTAAACGCTTTATCCCCGATGCCGGTCACCTTATTGCCGATATTTACTTTTACAAGCATGTTATCGGCAAATGCGTCTACCCCTATAGTGGTCACACTACTGCCAATATTTACACTGGTAATCATATTGTCAGCAAACGCGTTATCCCCAATTACAGTCACGCTACCGGGTATGGTAATTTTAATTATTTCTCTTTTTTGAAATGCGGCTTTCCCTATTTTGGTTACGGATAGTCCATGTAATTGAGAAGGAATGTTAACGGACTGTTTTTTCCCCATATACGCGATAATCTCCAACGATTTACCGCCATCCAACGGACTCACCCTATAATCATTTTCAGGCTCATCTTTTTTAGCGCATGAAAAAACCAACACCATTGCCGCTAAAGCAATCACGAAAACCATTTTTTTGTCCATAAAAACCTCTTTGAAAATTTAGTTGTTTATACATAATACATCATTTTTAAATATTGTGCTATTAATTTTTTGCTTTTTTAGATTTAGCTATCTCAAGAAAATTATTGTAACTTGGATCGAACTTAACCACTTGTTCAAAATCCGCGATTGCTTCATCGAAATCACCATTATCCAAATACGCTCTACCTCTTTTTTGTAAAGCAAAAGTACCGATGCAATCGGCTGGAGTTATCCCGCTGAAATCCGCTTTAAATCTTTCTTGAAAAATTTCAGGTTTTTCTTGATAGAGACGAACAGAATCCGGCTCATAATCTATAGCGTTACTGTAGTTTTCAATAGCCCGGATATATTCCCCTTTGGACATAAAAATCAAACCGCGGATGTAATAGAACGTAGCAATAGCTTCCTTTTTCCATGAGGTATAATGAAAGATTTCGCCGTCAACATCTTCAAATTTTATCCCAAAAACCTCCGCCAATTTTTTAGCCTCATTTGCAAATTCATCGGATGCCTGTCCGGCTAAACTTTTTGCCTTATTTTGTTTCATTTTATTTTCTTCTACGTTATTAAATTCCTCCTTTGCCTTTATGTTGCTAAAATTGTCTGGAGACCAATGTTCAACATAGTCTTCCAGCAGTTTTTTCATCAAAACTTCATAATCTTTACCTTTATAAGGCCTAAATGTAACATTACCATCCTCGTCTAAGGTTTCGACAATCCACAAAGAATACACCAGCTTTTTCTCATTGTCTTTATCTTCACAGTTTAAAAGATAAACACCTAATTCTGGATTATTAGTGGGCATACCTCTTAAAATAGAATAACTTGTTGGTCCGAGAATTCCCGCAGGTATGGTTTTATTTTCTAATTCCATATTAGCATTATATATCTTTATGCGTGATTACAACATCAACACCTTCAACTTTTATACCCCAATTCTCCGCCCATATTAAGAAAAGTGTTGATTTCGTCACCGATACTCATAAAAATCTCCTTAAGATTAAATCTTTGTAAAAAGCCGGTGTGCGCCCATACGGGCGCATCCGGACATTTTAATAATTTCTGGGATATTACGTAAATTAAGTATCTTAACCGAAACCGCCAACCCCAATAAGAATACCAATGCTACTACCAGTAACGATGGTAAGTATGCCATAATTACTAGACAGAGAATAATAATCGTAGATAAAACCTACCATCCCGAAGATGGCGCCACCAATAACAATGCCAAGAATAGCACCGAGAAAAGAGCCCAAAAATTCGCAGTAAAATCTGCGTCTGGCGATTATGATGCCACCTACGAGACAGTATAATAAAGTAAGAATGAAAAAACCTGCAAGTGCACTTTTATCATCACTTAGTCCGATTAGCCCGATAAGACCGCCAATAACACCACAAATAATGGCAGGTTTAACTGGGATAATGTCGCCAATATCTTCATCTTTGATACCAAAAATACCAATAATGATGCCAATAATACTACCGATGATAGTGAAAGAAGAATTCATAACGTTCTTTGCGAGAAATATGCTACCGACACCGATAACAACGCCAGTAACACCACCTAGAATAACACCAATTATGGGATTGTCCCATTCCAATTTGCTGATTAATAAGAAGGGACCTATGATGATACCGACAACAAAACAGCAAAAAAAGAAGATATAAGGACGTTCAAAAGTGGAAGCATATCCGATAAGACCGCCAATAACACCACAGATAATGGCAGGTTTAATTACAGGGATAATGTTGCCGATTATTTTATCACGTTTTTGTTTTGCTTTTTCAGCTTTCTCTCTGGCAATGAAATTCTTCGCTTCCTTGTGTCCCTGTGCTGCAGCCTTGCGGATGAACTCACGGGATTTCACATAATCCCGAGAAACATCATTCCCATTCTCATAGGCAATGCCCAATTTGTACTGCGCCTCGACATCCCCCTGTTCTACCGCTTTGTATAAACTTTCGATCCTCTCTTTAGCCGCTCTTTCGGCAGTCGCTCTAGCTTCACGGGCTTCTTTTTCTTTAAGTTCTTGTTTTTTACGTTCTTCCTCTTGCCAACGTTTACCTTCCGGTGAAGAAAGCCATTTTGCCTGTATTTCTGCCCGTTTTTCAGCCTCCATTCGGTTTCTTCTGGTTCTTTCAGCGTCATAATCTGCCATTCTTTGCAATGACGCCAGATTCCTCTGCCATTGCTCTGGGTCATCTGTGTCAAACATAAGTAATACCTCGGTTACAATAAGGCTCGGAGTTATCCAAAGCCAGCTTTATCGCTTCAGTAAATAACTGAATTGCGAAATTAAAACAGTCTCTCCGACAATAATTCATTCTAATATCGAAATTCTTTTGAATTTCTTCAAAATTTCCCATAAAAATCTCCTTATAAAATCTTTTGTGCCGCTCTATTGGAACAACACAAATTCTTTTCTGCTATGGCTTGTCCCTTCTACTGTTGCAAAAGATGCCATGGAAATTCATTAAACGAACCAATTCGACTCCCGTATACGTCATAGATGTCGCTACCTCTTACTTCTGCAACTTTGTTACCGTATTTATTAAAAATACCGTTAGTCCTCATTTCGCCGACTTTGTTGCCATACTTGTCTATGATGTAACTTAAATCGTTAATGTAGCCTACTTTGCCACCATACTTGTCCATGATATTGATTTCCATGTTATTCCTCCGATTATAAATTTAAAAAACATCAATTCTTTTACCGCAGGATAAACATTTCTTTATGAATAAGCCGCTCAGCTTACCGCCGCAATACTCGCATAACCCTTGTGCATGCCAATTTAATGATTGTTTCCATTTTAAAACTTGCTCTTCAGAAGCAGGACCAATATTTCGCCATTTTAAAACATTACATTGACGAGCCCAATTTTGTCCAACAGCTACAACCGTGCCATCTGATTTCAAGCCAATAGTATGCCATCCGCAAGCAGCAATCGCAACAATATCTCGCCAACCACTTACATTACATCGATTATCTTCATATCCAGTCGCTACAACAGTGCCATCCGCTTTCAAGCTGACTGTATGAGCAAGCCCAGCAGCAATCGCGACAATATCACGCCAATCGCTGACATTATATTTCATCGTTGCAACAACCGTGCCGTCCACTTTCAAGCCAACTGTATAATCATTATTAGTAGCAACCGCAACAATATCACGCCAATCGCTGACATCACATGGACGATCATATTTAAAATATCCCTTATATCCAACCGCGACTACCCTACCATTCGCTTTCAAGCCAATAGTATGCCTTCCGCAAGCAGTAATCGCGACAATATCGCACCAGCCACTGACATTACATTGATCGAAATGATTGGAACCAACAGCTACAACTGTGCCATCCGCTTTTAAGCCGACTGTATGTTCATCACCAGCAGCAACAGCGACAATATCACGCCATCCTCTGACCTTACATCGATCATGCTTATTGCTACCAGCCGCGACAACTGTACCGTCAGCTTTTAAGCCGACTATATGTTTATCACCAGCAGCAATAGCGATAATATATCGCCAACCTCTAACATTACATCTTCCCGTTGCAACAACTGTGCCATCCGTTTTCAAACCAACTGTATAAACATCGCCAGCTGAAACACATACTTGGTACTTGGCTATACGTTCACGAACCTTTTTTAATTCAGGAATACGCTCTTGTAATTTTTTTATTTCTGCTTCTGTCGGTTTGGATAAGTTCTCAATCTTGGTTAGTCCCTTTCTTGCGGCTTCTTTGTCTTCAGCAGATGATGAATATTGTAACACTTTATTAAAATCATTATACGCTTCATTATATTTACCCAGTCTTAAATACGCTTCGCCCCTTCCATAATAAGCCTCATAAAAATTCGGATCCATACTTAATAAATTATTGCATTCTTCTATAAGCAAAGTATATTTACCACTTTTTATATATTCTTGACTTCTATTTATACACGCAACAAATGCCGCATCCATACCTCTAGCTAACATAATAACATCCTCCACATTTAAAGCCCGTCGGCTATAATTTTTGTGAAACAACTGTTTCAAATGAAACTCAAACTACTTCCCCTTGTAATTTCTTCCGCTTGCCCATGCTTCATAATTCCCGCAAGTCTTACAACTACTTTCAGCCTTGCATTTTTGCTCACGGGTGCCGGATGAAGGCGTGCCTTCCGACAGGTAACATTTGTCGAAGTGTTGGTCATAAAAGGGACACCAACCGGGTACTGCGCGTGGTTTTTGCATTTTGTTTTCCTCCATATTTCCTTTTTTCACTCATAAAGAGTGAATTTTTATTAATAGCCGGTGTGCTGCCCATACGGGCGCATCCGGCATTAAGAGACTCTTTAAAATATGCTTTTAGATAGTTAAAGTGGTTATTTAGAAAGTAAAATCTAACGGGGGGGGGTAATAAATAGCACGCCGCTTAAGGCGTGTGGATAAACAGATTCCGATTCAATTGCAATCACATCGAAGCATTTTTGCATCAGGGGCTTATGTGTCGGTTTTTTGCCAATCAGTGCGGTTTTTATGCTCATTGATAATATTTTGCCATTTTTAGCGGAAAATTGCAAGGGGTTTACGAAGAAATTCATAAAAAGAATACTGATGTTAGAAAAACATAAAGATAAGGAAATAGGGGGTTTTTATTCGTAATCATTTCTTAAAGTCCATGCGAAGGGTTTAGTTATCAAGACCAAGTTCTCGGTGAAAATATTTTAAAGAAGCATAACGACACAATGCGGAAACAGGAAGCGTCGGATTTTTCAAACGACGGCGGATTTCTTTTTTATACAACGCCACGTATGATGAAAATTTTTTTCTGATAAGATATTCCCGTTGTTTATATACATTGAATTCGTGTTGGCGGATTGTTACCGGGGTAGGATCAATGTACTGAACCGGATCGCTAATTACCACGGCTTTGGAATAGTCAAGACCGCTGTTTTGACCAGTTGAATTGTCTGCAATAAAGCAATAAGGGTGCGTAATATGGGAACGAAGCGGTATGGCATAGGTAAGCTTGTCCAATTCCAGAAGCAGCACATAATATGGCCGTTCTTCCTTGGTAAGGATTTCTTCACATTGACCGAATTGTGTATAAAAAGCCGCGCTCAAACGGTGGAATTCCATAATTACCCTTAATAAAAAACGCCCCACAGGGGCGCTAAAAATCGGGCTTTCTTTTGATTAACGTGATTGCGCCCTACAATCACTTCACCGATCGAACTTTCTTTTGATTAACATGATTGCGTTCTACAATCATTTCATGTTATAAAGATATATTATTTTTAAAATAATGTCAAGTGACTTTTTTTACAGTAACAGACCGACTTCTTCATCACCATGAGCGCCTACCAGCACTTGACTGCCGGGATCAACAATTAAATCCATATTCTCAAGAGGTATCGCACCTAGAAGGATTCTTCCGGCACTCACTACCCACGGTTGGCAGATCATTGAACGGTTTTTCCAGTGAACTTCTACAGCTTCAGCTATTTGAACCGTCTTTTTAGTGTTATCAGCCAATGTTGCCGGTTTTTCTCCAACTACTCCAAGCCCTAACTGTTGCCGCAACTGCTCATTAATTACCAATGTCATAGCCCCAGTATCAACTACGGCTTTTACCGTGGTTTGACGAACTTCAGGTTCTTTTATATATCCTTCTTCGGCCTTTATTTTATCCCTAAGGTTTTTCAAGGTAATTTCCGCATGAACAAGTCCCATTTTGTTACCTCCGATTTTAATTATAAATTGAAAAAATAATAATTTCAATTATTCAAATTGCCAAAATAGACCATATACCGCTTAAAGATTGTCTAAGCCATGCGCAACAAAGTCTTCCATCAGTTGTTTCATCAAAACCTCATAATCTTCACCTTTATAAGGCCAAAATCTGGAAGAATTCTTACCCTCTAAAGTTAAGCTTTCGATATTCCACAAAGAATACTCCGAGTCATTATTTTCAATTTGACTGCCTAGAAGATAAATGCCTATCTTTGGGTTATCAGTTGGCATACCTCTCAAAATATCATAACTTTTTGGTCCAAAAACTCCTGCATTTACAGTGAGCTTTTCATATTTCATATTAACTATTTATACACCACCTTTAAATATTTTATGTTCATTGTTTTGCTTTTTCAGCTTTAACTATATCAAGAAATTCACGCGCGGTATTGTTATCAGGATTGATCTTCAAAGCTTTTTCAAAATCCGAAATTGCGCAATCGTATTCTTTTTTATCATCATACGCAATACTGCGATTCGTATAAGTACTGGCAAGAAAATTATTAAAACTTGGATCGAACTTAACCACCCGTTCAAAATCCGCGATTGCTTTGTCGTAATCCTTTATATCACAATACTCTTGCGCCCTTCTTTGTAAGGCAAGAGTACCGACGTAATCGGACGGGGTTAACCCGTTGAAATTCGATTTATATCTTTCTTGAAAAACTCCGGGTTTTTCTTGATAGAGACGAATGGAATCCGGTTCATAATCCATAGCATTACTGAAGTCCTCGATAGCTTTGACATGTTCCCCTTTGGACATAAAGGTCAAACCGCGAACGTAATATGCCGCGGCAATACCTGTCTTTCCCGAAGGATTTTCCCTTAGGAGGTCATCTTTATATGTGATTACAGTATCAACATCTTCAACTTTTACCCCAAAAGCCTGTGCCCATTTTTCGGCTTCATTTGCCGCCGCACCACCTGCCTGTCCGGCTAAGCTTTTTCCATGCTTTGCCATATTGACAACTTCTTTAAGTTCCTGAATTTTAGGATCATTAGGAAAGTGTTCTGTAGCGAGAGCTAACGCCTTTTCAAAAGCCTCGATTGCCTCGTCATATTTTTGTTTTTCGTAAGCTTCGCTGCCTTTATTAATATAGCCATTAATTTCGTCACCGATACTCATAAAAATCTCCTTATAATAAATCTTTGTAAAAAATCGGTGTGCGCCCATACGGGCACGTCCGGCAATTTTTCTAATTACAGGTATACATGGCAAATACTATTACATTTTCGCACTGCTCTGTTAAATTTAATAGCCCCGAATAGCACGGACAATTACACCAATGATTAAGCTAATTATTCCAACAACGATTCCACCGATGATTATACCACCGATTGCGCCACCAGTTCTGCCTGTTCCAGCCCCGCCAATGATTCCTCCGAGAATCCCTCCAATGATTCCTCCAATTAAAAAAGCTTTTTTTAAATCTGAAAAATCATCATAATAACTTGATGAAGAAGAACTATAACTTGATGAAGAGGAACCATAACTTGATTGGCTATAACTTGAATCGGTGTTTGCTTTCCAATATTCACAACCATCATTAGCGGATAAACGGTCATTATTACGATAATGAGGGTTATTTGAATATTTATCATAACATCTTCCTGTAGATGCTCCCCAATGTTCACAAGTACCACAATTTCCCATAATATGCTCCTTCATAGTTTATACTCATCGCAGAGTTTTTTATTTGCGAATCGGTAGTATATATACCGCTTTTTCAACAATTAAAACTACTACTTCTCCCCTGCGCCTTCTACTTTATAAATAATCAAACTCATAATTGCCTGTCACAAGTTGATATATTGCAACAAAGGGACTTTTTATTGTTTTCCATAGTAATACAAAAAAACCGATAACAATAAATCCAACAGCTCCCCAAAATAATCCCTTAAAAAACCCTGTGAAAATTCCCAATTCTGCAATACTGTCTTTGATTTGTTCCCCCCAAACTTTCAAACCATCAATAAAAAATTCTTTAACGCCCTGCAAAAAAGGACGAAGTCCGATACCAACAAATATACCAATCAAGAGTCCTATGATTCCAAATCCTATGCTAAAACCTATAACACCACCGATAACACCACCAACTACCATAAATATGATATGTTTTATTAATTCAGGATTGGAAGAAGATACATTGACCGTTGGCGGTGTTTTACCGTTTTTTAGTTCTTCAAGAGCTTCACGATAATCTTTATTCTGTGGGTCAGTCTTCATTGCCATCTCAAAATCCGAAATTGCCAGATCTTTATTCCCTTTCAAAACATAAGCACCACCACGATATGCATAGAAATCGCCGAATTTGTTCGGTTCAAGCTGAATTGCTTTACTGAAGTCTGCAATTGCCAAATCAAGCTCCTTTTTTTGTATATGCGCATGACCTCGTTCGGAATAATTAAAAGGGTCATCTGGTTCGAGTTTGATCGCCTCAGTGTAATTCATAATTGCCCCATCGAAGTTCTTTTCGCTGAAACACTTATCGCCAAGTTTAGAATAATCTTCTGCATTCATAAAAATATCCTTAAAAATATTTGTTTTAACGTTAAAACAGGAACACCGCCTGCCGTATTAGTTTTTATAAAAACTAAATCAAAAAATAAGTTTCCCTATAAACTTTGTATAAAGGTATTACTTCCCCTTATAATTTCTTCCGCTTGCCCATGCTTCATAGTTTCCGCAAGTCTTACAACTGCTTTCAGCCTTACATTTTTGCTCACGGGTGCCGGATGAAGGCGTACCTTCCGACAGGTAACATTTGTCGAAGTGTTGGTCGTAAAAGGGACACCAACCGGGTACTGCGCGTGGTTTTTGCATTTTGTTTTCCTCCATAAAAGAACTTATACTGAAATCCCCGCCCTCAAGAGCAGGTTCTATAAACAACCGGTTTAGCTTCATACGAAACTATCCGGCGGCTTAACACAATTAATATTTCTTTATTCTTACAATCATGGTTATGCCTTAAAGAAACTACCACATAATCATCTATCAGTCAATAATATTGTATAAAAGGCAATTTGTAAAGAGAAAAAAGATTATATTATTAACTCATAGGCAAGTATAAATAATATGGAAGAAAAGATTCCTATTCGGAATATTTTGGCAAGAAATTTGCGGGAACACCGCCGGAAATGCGGTTTTTCACAGGAAAAACTGGCGGAAAAGACCGGGATTTCCACCCAATACCTTGCCATGATCGAAATAGCCCGCAAATTTCCGGCATCGGAAGTGCTCGAACGCCTCGCCGAGGCAATGAATATCAAAGTGTATGAGCTTTTCCTGATAGACTATTCCCCAAAAGAAGAACTTGAATTGCTCCGTAAAGATATAATAAGAGAAATAAAACAAACATTTGGTGAAATTGTTGGACAAGCATTACAAACGGCAAAATAACCTGTTAATAAGTTAATAAGAAGAATTCAAAAAATTAGAGGAAAAATATCACCACTGACTTTTTAGCTTGTCATTGACAATTAACTCCAAAAAACATAAAATTTATGGTGTTATGAAAAGATAGTTATCACAATGAGAGTAAAATATTAACTTTACAGACGTTAAAAATATTTTTAAAAATTGTAAAAATATTTTAACAAAAAATTTAAGAATTATGGTATATTTATATCATAAGGAATATTAGGAAATATTTGGAGGAATAAAATGCCGGAGAGGCTACAAAAAAGAGATTATGATTTTACGGGAAAAGACCCAAAAGCCGTTTTGACGCAGGATGAAATCGCAAATTTTGACGAGGGGATGAGATTAAAAAACGAATCCCGCCCCGCCAATCAAGTGGACTTTGCAAGAGCCGCCCAATCTGTTGTTCAAGACATAAACAGGTTACTTTTATAAATTTTTCAATATTATTTTAAGTGGGTATATTTTGCTTGGGGGTAGGATTAAACTTAATTCTGATATTTGGATACCAGAATTAACCAATCTTTGTTATGAATTTTTAAAATGTCTCAAGAATTTTCCTGGTGGAAGGTTTGTGCGTTTTATTGACTATATTGGAACAGAAGAATATCCGGGCAAGATAGTAAAGGAATACCACAAAACAGCCATAGCGCTCAAAAAAAGGATTTTTGGCTATGATTTTAAAGAGTACCACATTGATCACCACAAAATAGCGGCTCTTTATATACGTTCCTTTTTAAAATTTAAGCCTTTTACCATTGATATTCCCAAAGAAACTAAAACCTATGAATTATGTTTACAAACTAAACTGCCCAACGAATATTTTTCATTAGTATTCTTAGAAACTATTTTTAGAGCATGGAATAATGATTTTGAAGGGATGCTTAATTTAAACCCGCAGTATAGGGATAATTACATAAAGCTGCTTAATTATTATAAAAAAAATATTAAGAGACTCGATCCTGTATCCTTTTCAAATACTATTTACCTGATAGAACAACAATATTTTCAAAGGAGCGAATGAATAAAGAAAATATTGTTTCCATTATTATTATCAATAATATTAGGTATGAGTAATTGCAATGAAGATGGAGATAATAACCTATTAGTTGGTATATGGGAAGGTAAGAGCGGCGATCTGTATTTTGAGCGGTTTGTATTTAATACTGATAATAAAGTCACAAGAGAAACAAACGATGAATATAATGCTGGGGACATAATTTCAACAATACCATTCGTAAGAAATACGCCCTTCCTGTTCCTTTCCTCCAATATAAAGTTGTATCTAAAAGCGTGTATAATTAAGCTTTACTTTATCTTTATTGTTTTGTTTTCAACAATAAAATGATCGCTTTTATAATTAGTCCATGCAGTTCCACCCATCCGGTACTGTTTTATCCCTTCCTGAAAAACATCAACAAGTTCTTTTTCATAAATTTTATAACCATCATCCGCAAGGATTTGCTTTAATACTTCAAAGGAAACATCAATAGGGTCTTGTCCGTTCTCAAGCGCATATATTGCCATAATAAAGGGCGTAAAAACTAATTGCCTATAATCTTCATTCTGTAATAATAATTGATTTCCCCATACAGAAATAATTTTATTATCTTGTACAACGGTCTTTAATAAAAAATCAGCAGAACCGTCAAATTCAAAATCCAAAGAGCCGCTAAAAATATCAGGTTGTACCCTTTTTGCATTATCAACTTTTACCCAAAAATAAAAACGCATAGGAATTAAAGGAGAAAGTTTTGTCTCTAGTACAAATAATTTTGTGGATTCACTCATAGGTTGAGTAGTAGCGCAAGAAATAAATAAAATTGCAACAATTGTTGACAGGCATAAAAATGTATTTCTTTTCATAAAAACCTCCGAAAATACTATATTCATAATAGAATAGCCAGGAAATTTCAGTTTCCAAACTTTTTAGTATACAAATTTAAAAATAGTAATATTTTAATACGGCGGCAAGTATTTTCTAATAAAATTTTTTATTAATTAATTTTTTACTTTCCAGTGATTATCAACACGCTCAAATTGACACGCGGGAACCGTTACCTGCCGTCCGTCTTCGTGGGCGATTTTTATCTGGCAGGCGATTGGGTTTACTTCGGCTATTTTCCATGTTTCGTTATTGAATGTGGCTCTCATTCCCTCTTGCGGGAGGTTACGCTGTTGTTCGCTGTAAAATCCGTATTCGTAGAAAAGACAGCATAGCAATCTGCCGCAGGGACCGGAAATTTTTACGGAATTAAGGGACAGCTTTTGATCCTTTGCCATTTTTAACGATACGGGTTTTAATTTGTCGGAAACGCAGTGGCAGCAATACCCTCTTCCGCAGACTCCAAGTCCGCCGACTACTCTGGCTTCGTCGCGTACGCCGATTTGACGCAGTTCAATTCTCATTTTAAATACGCTGACTAAATCTTTTACAAGTTCCCTAAAGTCAACCCTGTTCTCGGCGGTAAAGAAAAATAAAATTTTCGGCTCTTCCAAAAGATAGTGTACAAGAACAAGTTTCATTTCCAGTTTATGATTCGCAATTTTCTTTTTGCAAATTTCAAACGCTTCTTTTTCCAGCTTGCCGTTGTTACGCGATTTTTCCATATCTTCGGGGGTCGCCGCCCTGACAATCCACGCTATTTCAGAAACCGAAGGAAGCTTGCCGTGTACGGAACCTATAACCTGCGCAAGGTCGCGTCCGTAACGGGTAGGCACTATAACCATCGTATTGTGGCTTAAGCTGTCTTCGCGGTAAACGGCAAGAAAAGTTTCCTGTGAATATAAAAGCCGTAATCTGTAAATGGGAGCGTCGGGAGCTATGGACTCTATTCCGGCGTCCGCACCCGTAATTACATCGTGCTCCTGTAACTTTATCTCATTACGGTTGTCTTCAAGCGCGGAAATATCATCTTCTTCTATATCTTCATATTCATCGTAATCACTCATATTAACCTACTGTAACAAGTCTATCAAAAGACCTTTAATTTCCTCAAGACGCGAAACCAGTTCCATCTGGCGGCCCTGACTGGAAAAAAGCATTGCCGCCAAATCTTCCAGTTTCTTATCTATCACCTGTATTTTAACATATTGTGTCGCCTCTGTCGCTTCGGGAGTGCTTCTTCGTCCCTTAAAACCAGGCTTAAATTTATTTAAAATACCGTCGTCATATTCTTTGGAATAGCAGTTCTGTACCACATAGTTAATAAAATTGCGGACAGCCTGCTTGTAACGCATTATTTCTTCGCCAAAAGGACGGCTTTTTAATCTGTCTCCCGCATCGCGGACTTCGTCCATTAAGGTATTAACCGCTTCATCTGACGCGGGAAGATTCCTAAGCGGGCCGAGTTCATCCGCGGTTTTACCCCGAAGATTATCAAAAAGCTCGGAAAATTCCGTTTTTTCGCCGCGGCGTATACTTTTTGATTTTTTTTCTTCTTTTACCTGGCCAAAAGTGCCGGGATTCATGTATATGGAAGGATCTGTTCCGTCAATTTTAGACATAGGCTTTATGGAAAACAGGCAAAGCCGATTTTATACCCTGCGCGTCCTTGTGCTCTGACATTGTCTTTGTCCAGCGTTCATCGGTGGAACATACGGAAATCATACCGTTTATAAAACAGCCGTCGTCCGCCTGAATTCTGCGGGTGATAATATCGCCGATAACAATCGCCGTAGAAAGAATTACAAGATGTCCGTCTGAAATAATATTTCCGTATACTACTCCGCCGATAGTGATATTTGTTCCCGTAACATTACCTTTTATTCTGGCTCGCTCCCCTATTACCACTCTGCCCTTTGCCCTTACATCGCCGCGAATACTTCCGTCAATGCGTGTAAAGCCTCCGGGTTCAATGTCGCCCGTCAGACTTGTATTGGGACCTATTATCGTGTTAATTGAATAATCGGAACTATCATGGGCCATCAGCTGTCAACGTCCTTGTTTTGCCAGGCTGTTACGGATAGTAATGTATCTGTATGGATCGACAACATCGGAACCTATGTGAACTTCATAATGCAGGTGGGGACCCGTTGAAATACCGGTATTCCCGATATAACCGATTACCTCTCCCTGCTGAACGCGCTGACCGACATTAACATTAAAACGAAGCATGTGCGCATAACGCGTGTAATAACCGTGCTTGTGCCTGATAATGATAAAATTGCCGTAATCGTAAGTATATTCGGCGGTTACCACCTGACCGTCCGCGCTGGCTACTATCGGATCGCCTGAACGAAAAGTCGCGATATCAATGCCTCTATGAATATGCCACTGACCGGTAATAGGATGAATATTCTGCCCAAAGAACATGGTAATGTGTCCAAGTCCGCCTTTTACCGGCCAGATACTTGGAATTTCAGTTAACAACGCGCTTTGCGAATCCATAAGCGCGCCTAATTCCGTAATCGGTTCTACCGCTTCTGAAAGATATGCGGCTAATCGCCTAACGTCGTCAACTTCCTGAATAAGCCCCTGCGGCGTTTCCTTTATACCGAGAAAAGAACTTAAATCGCCTGAATTGTTTTTAGACAGAGTATTGTTATTACCTAAACCTAACGCCGATAATACGCCGGAAAGAGAACTTTCAAAACTACGGGCAACGCGCAGAAGGTGCGCTGTCTCGTCACGTAACTGATCAAGCGAAGCCTGTGTGTCTTTAAGGCGACCATCTTTGTTCGCCATCGTATACATGGCGCTACTGTACGTCGCGCTGTACCAGAAAAACGCCCCAAGAACACCAAAAACTACCAGCAAAAAACAGCAAATCGACAAAATGGTCACATGAAGGTTGTAGACTTTTTTCTCTGAATGAGGAACAAAAACTACCGTATAACGTCTGGTGAAAAATCTTCCAATGGTTTTTAAACATTTGCCAATAAGAATAACAACGTTATTGGCGGCGTTTATCACCTTCTGGACGATTTTGTTTTCCAGTCGTTTATACTCATGAACCGAGGCCATTCAAGCTCCTGTAATAGTCTTTCCATTCTACAAGATGGCATTATAATTGTCAATAAAAACATTTATACCGCATCATATCCCGCTCTGATAGCCTTTATATTCATTGGTATGAACTGATGCTTGTCAGATGGAAAGAATTTCTCCAGTATATTATCAATATCGGTCAAAGTAAGGGCATTTGTTAGCTTAGCCATAGCTCCAAGAGCCACCATATTGGCAAAAAGAAGGCTGCCAATCTGTTCGGCTATGCCGGTAGCCTCTATTTTTACGATTTTTAGGTCGTTTCTGGTAGGATTTTCCTTAACAAGTGTCGAATTTAGCACAATTAAACCGTCCTTTTTGAGCATTTTTTCACAAAGAGGCAGAGAATCAACGTTCATTACCAAGGTTGAATCCGGCGTTGTTACAAGGGGACTGGCTATTTCTTCATCAGAGACGATTACACTGGCTCGGGCGATACCGCCGCGTTTTTCAGCGCCGTAAAAGGGGAAAAAAGTGACGTTTTTCCCTTCCTGCATGGCAAAATATACCCAAAGTTGACCGAGAGAGATGATACCTTGGCCGCCGAAACCGGCGAAAAACGATTTTTCTGTCATTTCCGACCCCCTTGTAACGTGTTCTTAACCTCACCCAACGGATACACGGGAATCATTTCTTTTTCCAACCATTCAACCGCCTGCACAGCGTCCATTGTCCAATTTGTAGGACAAGGTGAAAGTATTTCTACCATTGTACTTCCAATACCGGCCATTTGCGCTTCAAAAGCTTTTTTTACGTACTGTCTGGTTTTGCGGACATTTACAGCATTGTGAACGGAGCCTCTTGCGATGTAGCGCGTTCCATCCAATGTCGCGAGAAGTTCGCAAACCCTTAGCGGATAACCCATTCCGGCTGCATCCGCGTCGCGTCCGTAAGGGGCGGTTGTCGCTTTTTGACCCAGCAATGTGGTGGGAGCCATCTGTCCGCCGGTCATGCCGTAAATCGCGTTGTTGACAAAGATTGTGGTAAATTTTTCGCCGCGATTCGCCGCATGAACCATTTCAGCCGTCCCGATAGCCGCCATATCGCCGTCTCCCTGATAGCAAATTACAAGGTGATCGGGATGAACTCGTTTTATGCCGGTTGCCGCGGCGGGCGTGCGTCCGTGCGGCGGCTGTACTGAGTCAAAATCAAAATACAAATCCGCCCAAATGGCGCAACCTACGGGATGAGTGATGATCGCCTTTTCCCTTAAGCCCAACTCATCTATTACACCGGTTATAATTCTGTGAATTACTCCGTGTCCGCAACCGCCGCAGTACTTGGTCTGCACTTTTTTTAAACTTTCGGGGTATCCGTATAACTTTTTCATTTTCTTAAAATTTCCTTTACTTTAGCAAACACTTCTTCTTCAGCCGGAATTATTCCTCCCGAATGGGCCAAAAGATGAATCTCGGATTTTGAACCGGCATAATAAGCGGAGAGCTTAACATCTTCAACTAACTGGCCTTCCGACATTTCCACGGTTAATATCGGCTTTCCGTTAGCTATAACTTTTCCAAGAGCGTCGTAAGGAAAGGGCCACAAAGTAATCGGTCTAAAAATACCGAGTTTTATGCCTTCTTTTTTGGCAATCATCTGTGTTCCAAGGCATACGCGGGCGCAAGTGCCATAGGCGACCAAAATTAAATCGGCATCGGCGCAGTTGTTGTCTTCGTAGCGGATTTCTGCGGCTTTCACGGTCTCGTAACGGATAAAACGTTCTTTTGTTTTTGCCTCAAGAATTTCCGGAACCAGTTCAAGAGAAGTGATATGTATCGCGTCTCTTTTTGTTTTCGCCATGCCTCCGGCTGACCATTCGTATTTTGGAACCGTCTTTTCCGGCGGTAGTACGCACCCTTCCATCATTTGCCCGATCATTCCGTCCGCAAGAATAATTGCAGGCATACGGTATTTGTCGGCAAGATCAAACGCAAGATAGGTGTGATCGGCGCATTCCTGCACGCTTTTTGGGGCAAGCACTATGCACCGATAATCGCCGTGCCCGCCGCCGCGCGTGGCCTGAAAATAATCGCTCTGGGCGGGCTGTATGGAACCAAGCCCCGGACCGCCGCGTATAACATTAACAAGCACCAGCGGAACATCCGCGCCCGCGGCATAGGACAAACCTTCCTGTTTAAGACTGATACCGGGGCTTGAAGAACTGGTCATCGCCCTAACGCCCGCGCATGCCGCGCCGTAAACCATGATAATAGCGGCTGTTTCGCTCTCCGCTTGAATAAATATTCGTCCGCGACCGAGCATGTGTTTCGCCATATAGGCGGGTATCTCGTTCTGCGGAGTGATAGGATACCCAAAATACGCGCCGCAACCGGCCCTTATCGCCGCTTCGGAAATCGCGTCGTTTCCTTTCATTAAAACTTTTTCGTTCATTTTACTTCCTCTAACTCGTAAACCTCGATACATACGTCGGGACAAACCTCGTAACAGTTACCGCAGGCGATACATTTTTCCATTTTTACCGCTTTTACGGGATATGTACCGGATGAATTTAACTCGTTATCCGCTTCCAATACTTTAACCGGACACGAACGGACACAAAGCAGACATCCTTTGCACATATCACGGTCGATAGTAATTTTACCTTTCCTTGCCATGAAATTTCCTTACTCATTTTGATAGCTAATTATAAAAAAAAATAATTTTTTAGCCAATAGCGTCATTAAAGAAATAAAATACAAATTTTCTTGACTCCCAAAACCGTAATTCGTAATTTATTTATATATGGGGAATAAAAAATAGGAAGTACAACAAGTATTCTCATTACCTCAAATAATAATGAGAATTTTCAACGTATACTTGATTCGCTTAAAAGTCAAAATGGTTTAAATATAATCGGAGTTGAAAACGATGAAACCGATACGATAATTAAATCAGAACGATTAAAACCTGACGTGTTGATTTTAGATTTAATGCAGTCGGTAATAGACGGAACGGAACTTGCGCCCATTATACACAGAAAATCGCCCGATACGGCCATCATCATGATATGCGACAAAGACGAAAATGAATATGCCGGAAAAGCGCTTAGGGCGGGAATACTTGGCTATTTATTAAGAAATACGGACATGAATAAAATACTCCACGCGGTAAGGATAGTGTCTCTGGGCGGGTACTTTATCAGTACTTCTATCAAAAATAAAATTATTAAAACAATAACACTAGTAAAACAATTCCCCGGTCAATTTTTGGAAAATGAAGATAAATATCCTGAGTTTTCTTCTACGGAACGTAATATTGTAGAATACATCGCCAAAGGATTTTCTGACGATGAAATAGCCGGTTATCTACATCTCAGTACAGGCACAATCAGAAATTATATGGTCGCGATCAAACATAAGACAAAAACGAATAATCGCATACAGACGGTAATTTTTTCACTTGTACATGGGCTTATTAGTTTGGAAGAGACCGGTATTTTTGAAAAACAATAGACAATTTGCCAATAATACAATAAAATAGTTAAATCAGGAGGGAAAAATTGATGAGGACTGTTTGTGGAATTGATTTGGGAACCCAGAGTTGTAAAATTGTAGTATATGATTATGAAAAAAAAGCTATCATAGCCCAATCTCAGGCTCCGGTAAATATTATCGCCCAAAATGACGGGACTAGAGAGCAAAAAACGGAGTGGTATGACGCGGTTATAAAAACCTGTTTTGATAAAATCGATAAAAACGTTAAAAAGACCATCGCCGCCATCGGCGTTTCCGGCCAACAACACGGCTTTGTGCCGCTGGATGAAAAAGGGAAGCCGGTCTATAACGTAAAACTTTGGTGCGACACGTCAACTGTCGCCGAATGTGAAGAGCTGACAAAAGCGGCGGGCGGCGAAAAAAAATTGATAGATAAAGCCGGTCTTCCGATGCGTCCCGGTTATACCGCGCCTAAGATTCTATGGCTGAAAAAACACAAATCCGCCGCGTTCGCAAAACTGAGGCATATTCTTCTGCCACACAATTACATTAACTATTTATTGACAGGCGAATATTGGGCGGAATACGGCGACGCGTCAGGCACCGCGCTCTTCGACGTTCGCGGACGCAAGTGGTCGTCCGATATATGCAAGCTTATTTCTCCCGACGTAGAAAAATATCTTCCGCAGTTGACATCTTCCGAAAAAATAGCGGGAAAAGTAAGTAAAGCCGCGGCGGATCTTTACGGTCTTAACGAAGGAACGCTTGTATCTTCCGGCGGCGGCGACAATATGATGGGCGCTATCGGCACAGGCGTAGTCAGCGACGGATCTTTAACGATGAGTTTGGGAACAAGCGGTACTCTTTTCGGTTTTTCAAAAACACCCGTTATCGATCCTACGGGAAACCTCGCGGCGTTCTGTTCATCCTCGGGCGGCTGGCTGCCGCTTCTTTGCACGATGAACTGTACAGTTGCAAGCGAGGAATTCCGCAGACTTATGCAACTTGACGTAAAAACGTTTGACAAGGAGGCGGAAAAAGCAAAAATCGGAGCGGACGGCATTGTTATACTGCCGTTCTTCAACGGGGAACGCACTCCAAACCTGCCGAACGGAAGGGCGAGTATAAACGGCATTACCGCCGCCAACTTTAATCGCGAAAATCTCGCCCGCGCCGCGCTTGAATCATCCATCTTCGGAATGAGAATCGGGCTTGACGGATTTAAATCGCTTGGCTTTAAACCAAAAGAGATTCGCCTAACGGGCGGCGGGGCAAAAAGCAAACTCTGGCAAAATATTGCGGCTAATATAACGGATTTGCCGATTCGTATTCCTACGGATTCGGAAGCCGCCGCGACGGGCGCCGCGATTCAGGCGCTGTGGTGTTTGGAAAATCATGAAGGCAAAAAAACACTGATTGAAGATTTGGCGGACAAACACATCGCATTGGGTCCGCCGATAAGACCCGATAAAAAGAGCGTATCCGCTTATCATGAAGTATACGCGACATATTCCAAGTATCTTGGGGCTTTAAGCCCACTATATAAATGATAACTTTTCAAAGCAAGTTTTGAAAAGTTCTTAGGTTTGTATTAAAACTTTTAAAAATTAAAATTTTTAAAAGTTTAAAAATATTATTTTGGAGGTTATTATGGCGGAGTATTTCGTCGGGGCAAAAGAGTATTTCCCCGGAATCAAAAAAATCAAATACGAGGGGCCAAAGAGCAAAGATCCTCTGGCGTTCAAGTATTATGACGCTGATAAAGTTATCGGCGGCAAGAAGATGAAAGATCATCTTCGTTTCGCAATCGCTTACTGGCACAGTTTCTGCGGCGACGGCGGAGACCCGTTTGGTCCCGGCACGCACATCTTCCCGTGGAATACGGAAGCTAAAGACCCGATGGACGCGGCTGACAGAAAAATGGATGCCGCCTTTGAATTTTTTACAAAGATCGGCGCGGAGTTTTACGCGTTCCACGACAGAGATGTAGCTCCCGAAGGAGCGAATCCGGCGGAGAGCGAAAAAAATCTGATGACGTTAGTCGCTAAAGCGAAAAAACTTCAGGGCGAGACAGGGGTTAAGCTTCTTTGGGGAACCGCGAATGTTTTTGGTAACCCGCGCTTTATGAACGGAGCCGCCACCAATCCCGAGTTCGGCGTTGTCGCTCTTGCCGCAACTCAGGTAAAAGCCGCGATTGACGCTACCATCGAGCTTGGCGGCGCGGGCTACACTTTCTGGGGCGGACGCGAAGGCTACATGAGTCTTCTTAACACGGACCTCAAGAGAGAGAAAGAAAATCTCGCCCGCTTCCTTACAATGGCGAGGGATTACGGACGCAAACAGGGCTTTAAAGGTCCGTTCTACATCGAACCAAAACCGATGGAACCGACAAAGCACCAATACGATTTTGACACGGAGACCGTTATCGGCTTCCTGCGCCAGTGGGGTCTTGATAAAGATTTCCGCATGAACATCGAAGCCAACCATGCGGAGCTTGCCGGCCACGAATTCGCTTATGAGCTTGAAACAGCGGCAGCAGCCGGCTTCTTCGGCTCCGTAGACGCCAACCGCGGCGACTTTCAAAACGGTTGGGACACAGACCAGTTCCCGATGAGCTACTACGAAACCGCGATGGCAATGTACGCAATTCTAAAAATCGGCGGCTTTACAACAGGCGGCCTAAACTTTGACTCAAAGATCCGCAGAAATTCCATAGATCCGGCTGACCTCTTTATCGCCCATGTCGGCGGTATGGACGCTTTCGCGGTAGGACTGCAAGTTGCGCAACACATCATTGACGACGGAGTTATTCCCAACTTTGTAAAAGAGCGTTATGCGTCATTCTCAAACGGCGACGGAGCGAAGTTCAGCAAGGGCGAGCTTACCCTTGAACAGCTTGCGAAGATTGGCACGGACGCGGGATACGGAAAAACAGGTATCACAAGCGGCAAGCAGGAGTATCTTGAAAACGTATTGAATAGTTACTTGCTTGGGCTGTAAAAACTGAATTGTGTAAATATAAAGCCTTCGGGATTTTCCGAAGGCTTTTTTTACAAGATTGGAATACGCCGGAAGAGGATAAGGCATGGGCAAGTTTGTAGTAGACAATTTTATTCGTCCAGATAAAATATTTACTGCCGATAAAAATTCTCTTCCTATTTTAATATAGTTGTACGGTTATTAAATAAAAAAACGACATTTAAAGTAATAACTAATATCAAATAATTTTTTATTATTTATCTCATCTTTTTTTCAACAATTCTTTTCAATCCCGTTAACCAACGCATCACACACAATATCAACTTCTTCCGTCGTCATAGTCGGGTACAAAGGCAAAGTCAATTCGTGGGCGCAGACATATTCGGCTTTCGGCGTGGAGTTAACTTTGTCCTTGTATGCGCTGAAATTTTGAATCGCCGGGTAATGGATACTGGTTTGAACTCCGTCCTGTTTCATTGATTCTATAACCGCCGCCCTGTCTATTTTCTCCGAAAGCAAAATTGACATTATGTGATAATTCGGTTTTCCTCGCGAAAAAAATCTGAAAGGGATTGAAACGGACGGAACTTTATCAAGACGACCGTAGTAGTGTTCCACGATTTTTTTTCTTTTTTCATTCGCGTCTTCAAGCTTTTTAAGCTGGACAAGCCCAAGAGCGGAGCTTATTTCATGAATACGGTAATTCAGTCCCGGAGATTGTATGTCGTAGGAGACCGCTCTGCCCTTGTATCGGTCAAAAGAGGGGACGGACATTCCGTGGGAGCGTAAAAGACGCAGTTTTTCATACAAGTCCGTATTGCGCGTAACAACCATACCGCCTTCGCCGACCGCTATATTTTTGTTTGCAAAAAAACTGAAAGCCGATATGTCGCCAAAAGTACCGAGAGGTTGCCCCTTGTAATCGGCCCCCGGTGAATGGGCGCAGTCTTCGATAAGAAGCAGTCCGTGGTTTTTGCACAGTGCGGTTATGCGCTCCATATCGCAAGCATAACCCGCATAGTGAACTATCATCACAGCTTTTGTTACCGGTGTAATCCGCGCTTCAATATCGTCGGGATCTACAGACCAATCTTCCATTGAAGAAATATCCGCAAGAATATTTTTTGCGCCGTTCATCATAGAAACATTTTGATCGGCGATAAATGTTAAAGAAGGTGTAATTATTTCATCGCCTTCTTTTATATCAAGGACAAGCAACGCCATGTGCAAGGCGGCGGTACAGTTTGAAAGGGCAAGACATTTTGTCCCATTTCCAAGAAAGTCGGAAAAAGAGGCCTCAAAGGCAAGAGTTTTTTCGCTGATACTCAGCCAGCCTGAATCAAGTACCTCTTTTACCGCTTGATATTCTCTTTCATCGTAATTTATTTTATGAAGTTGTACGCGCCACATGTATTTTTTTAAAATATCATATATAATGATGAATGTTAAGGGGAAACGGCAACTAAAGTTGCTACAATTAAAGTTGCTTCCAAAAATAGAGGTTTTTAGAAGGTTTGGCTAATACAAGGAGATAATATGAAATTGGCAATGCCTGATGAAATACGGAACAAAATCGCGGAAGAAGGAATTATCGCGGTTTTGGAAATTGAATCCGAAAAAAACGCCGTGCCGATTGCAAAGGCCCTCCTTGAAGGGGGAATTACCGTAATTGAACTTGCCCTGCGCACACCCGCTTCTATTCCCTCAATTTCGCTGATTGCCAAAGAAGTTCCGCAAATTTTCATAGGGATCGGCACTATTATCGAAGTGGGACAGGCGACGGCGGTGAAAAAAGAGCCGGGCGTACATTTCGGTATCTCTCCGGGAATAAATCCTGAAATTGTCAAGGAAGCGCAAGCGGCGGATCTGCCTTTTGCGCCCGGAATAGCCACCCCAAGCGAACTGCAACAGGCGATTTCCCTCGGTTGCCGTACCGTAAAATTTTTTCCGGCGGAAGGCTTGGGCGGCTTAAATTATCTAAAAAGCATTAACGCCCCCTACAACCATTTGGGAATTAAGTACATCCCGCTTGGAGGCGTAACGCAGGAAAACCTCGCAAGTTATGCGAAATTCAACCCCGTACTTGCCATAGGCGGCAGTTGGATAGCGAGCAAAGAACTGATAAAAGCGCAGGATTGGGATGAAATTACAGAAAGAGCCCGTGAAGCAAAAGAGATTTGGAAAACCGCGCGTTCACGGGCGGCTAACTAATTAAGTGAAGAAATAATGATTAATGTAACGGAAGAAAAAGAAAAATTGACACAGGCGCTTACGGAACAATATTCAAAAAACGTTATCAGTTTAGACGATTACGAATCAATGATTGAACGGGTGACAAAAGCGGACTCGATTCAGGAACTGCGGATTGTTCAAAAGCAGTTAGGTGAAAACTACGAATTAACGCCTTATGACGATAATGATCATGAACAGAAGACGGTTTTCTCGTGGCGGAATGTTACCGCTAAATCAATCAATGGTAACGCCGGAAATTTTTCCAACGTTTTTGGCACGACGCAAATAAGGATTAATGATTTACCCGCCGGAAAAACAACGATAAAAGTAAAAGTTGTTTTTGGACTTATCGAAATATTTGTTCCTAAGAGTGTGAAAATAGAAAATAATGTTAATACTGTTTTTTCTGTCGTATATGCGCCTAATATTGATGAACGTGATGCCGCATACAGTAAATCTGTTTTGAATATTACGGGAGAATCGGTGTTTGGGAATGTTACTATAATCAGGAAGTAGTGTTTACAAATCCAATACCTCAAATATAAAATATTTTTATTGCTACCTTGAGAATATTTACTATTTACTGATTTTATTCCGTGAGCGTGGGCGCAAATCCGCACCGGCTCCGGGTTGGCTGGCATGAATGGACGCACGCTTTGGCGTGGCCGTATAGGAAATTCAGCCAAATGTCGCCGTTGCGGATTTGCGCCTACGCTCATGCAATTTATTCATTAATTAGGGAATTATATAACTATGAGGTAGTGGGTGTTTTTAGGGAAACTTTTGCAATTCCATCATATGCAGAAGATAATAATATTTTTAACTATATAATTCTCCTTTATTTATATTATCATATATATATTTTAAACCATACTATATATTACGCATAACGTTCCGGCGGTAACTGCCGTTTTTTTTTGCACCCGATAATGAAAAATGCGAAACATTTTTACAGGTGAAAAAATATACAGGTGGGATTTTTATAATTGTCTACTTGACATGGACAGGTTCAGAGAGCGAAACCCTAACACGGTTTTTTGTAGCCTAGCCGCCGTTAGGCGACATACACTTACCGACCTGTTGAGATTGCAGAAAAACTATTTTCTGCTAAAAAACACATTTGATTTTACTCGAAAATCGCTAAAAAACGCTTAAAATGATTTAGTTTTTTCCTTGTCTTTTATGCAAATTTACTTTTTCTGCAACCTCGTTAGGCGGCGTTGGACATTTTTACAATTTATTCTTCATTATCATCATTCATTAATTTATTTTCAATTTCCTTTTTCATTTCAAAAAGAGTTTTTTCATTATATTTAAAATATAAAGGTCCCTGTACAGATTTCCAATTATATCCATTCTCAGTTAATAATATATCTGCAAGTTTACTTAATGAATATTTTTTATTATTATATTCAACTTCATTATCAGATGCTACAATACATTTTATATTATCATCACGAGTATATGTCAATTCTGCCCCAATAGGTATATTTACATAACTAAAAGAAAAACGTTTCCTATATTTTTTTGATTGATCTTCTTCAATAACTGTACCTTCTTCATCAATCATTTCATTATCTAATTTAATTTCAGGTGCTCCTGATATTCTTAATGCGGCAACAGCTCTTTCTGGAGCCATTTCAAAAAATTCTCTATTGTTTCTAATTCTATATTCTGAAAATGCATTATGGATTAATTTTTCAATCTCTTTATGCTTATCTGTTTCTATGGCAAAATAAAAACGAAATGGTGTTGGAACTGACGTATTATCCAATGATTTTATTCGTTCTTCAATGGTTTCCATTTCAGTGATACCTATTTTTATAATTCCTGGCATTGAATCATTTGTTAAAATATACACTTTTCCCATTTATTCCTCCATAAATTAATTTAATTATATTTGATTTTTTTATTATATTCAAGTATGTTTCTGACATTTTCAAAGAATTTGTCCAATGTCGTCTAACTACCCATAAACGCAATTAATAAATTACTTGAAATATTATTTTAAAAATATTCTATATTTTTGTAGCTTGTCAATAAAAAACCCACTGCCCATATTTATATAATTCACTAATTAATGAATAAATTACACGAGCGTAGGCACAAATCCGCAACGGCGACATTTGGCTGAATTTCCAATACGGCCACGCCAAAGCGTGCGTCAATTACGGCCAGCCAACCCGGAGCAGTTGCGGATTTGTGCCCACGCTCACGGAATAAATTTAATAAATAGTAAAAGTTCTTTAAAAGTACTGTTTTATTTGACTAAATAAAAATTTTTTCAAAATTTTCTCATTTTCGGTCAAGCGCCACGCATCTGCACGCCATATATAGGCAGGAGATTTTATGGGTGTGTTTACATTTATGCCCTCAGGGGCAGGCGGAATCATCGTACGTGTTGAGACGGATATACGCAGGGGAATTCCGGGCGTTGATATTTCAGGGCTTGCGGAGGGAGCGGTCAGGGAAGCGCGGGATAGGGTACGGGCCGCCTTTAGAAATTCGGGATTTAGTTTTCCGCTGGACAGGATTTTAATTAATCTGGCTCCCGCAGGATTGAAAAAAGACGGTGCCGCTCTCGATCTGCCAATAGCGCTTTCGGTAATGGCGGCGGCTGGAATAATCACTATTTCGGGAAATCTGCTCGTCATGGGAGAGCTTGAACTGTCCGGTAGAATTCGTCCCGTGCGCGGAGTACTTGCGGCTGTCGCGGCGGGACTTGCCGAAGGTATACGCGAATTTATCGTTCCCGCGCAAAATGCTGCGGAAGCGGCGATTCTGACGGATAAGGGTATGCATTTTACCGCCGCGGAAAATTTACAGGGTGCGGTACATGCGCTGGTTATGAGGGAAAAAAACGGCGTTCTTCCCGAATCACTTGACGAGGTTTTTTCATCAGCCGCACCGATAGCGGAGGATACGGCAAATTTGTCAGCTAACGCGGCGACGGCAAAGGAAGAGTGCGGCGATTTCGCTGATGTCCACGGGCAGACAATTTATAAACGCGCTTTGGAAATTGCCGCCGCCGGAGGACATAATACGCTTGTCTTCGGTCCGCCCGGCGCGGGAAAGACTATGCTCGCGCGGCGATTGCCGTCAATCATGGCTCCGCTCACTCCCGATGAGGCCGTGGAAGTTACACGTCTTTACAGTCTTGCGGGGCCGCGCAATGGTTTTATCGACAGGTTAATAACAAACCCTCCTTTTCGCGCGCCGCATCATACCGCAAGCGCTGAGGGCATTCTCGGCGGCGGCAGAATCCCTCGCCCCGGAGAAATCAGTCTTGCGCACTTTGGCGTACTATTCCTTGATGAAGCGCCTGAGTTCCGAATCAATGTTCTGCAAGCCCTCCGCGAACCGTTGGAAGACAGGGTAATAAGCATTGTCAGAGCGGAAGGGCCGGTGCGTCTTCCTGCGGAATTTCAATTACTTCTTACGGCAAATTCCTGCCGTTGCGGACGTTTGGGTTTACGCGGCACGGAAAACGCATGCCTTTGTTCCCCGGAAGAAATAAACCGTTACTGGCGCAAGTTTGGCGGCGCATTGTTAGACCGTGTAGAAATAAGAGCCGCAGTTCTACCGCCCAAGATTGAGGAAATGAGCGTACACAACGATTCAGGCGGCGGTGAAAACAGCGCCGCCATTTCAAAAAGAGTCAGGGCGGCAGTTGAAATACAACGGAACCGATTTAAGGGGACAGGTATCCGTAGAAATGCCATGCTTCCTGCGGCAAAAACTACAGCTCTTTGCCCGATGAGCGAAAAAGCTGAAAACGCGTTTCATGCCGCAGTCTCAAAATTGGGGCTTTCAGGCAGGGCTTACCACGGGATTTTACGGGTAGCCAGAACAATCGCTGACCTTGAGGGAAAGGACGTTCTTGAAACAGAACACATACTGGAGGCTGTTCATCACCGCCGTTTGGGAGAAGACCCTTGGGATATTCTATCCCTTTGACATTCTGTCCCTTTGACATGTTGTCAGTTTGACATATTTTCAGTGTCAAGACATTTGTCTTGACAAATTGTCTTGACAAACGTCTTGACAAAAATTTTTACGAGGATTATAATGAATATAGATTTTGAATGGGATGAAGAAAAAAACGCCAAAAGCATAAGAAAACATGGAGTTTCTTTTGAAATGGCAAAAAAAGTTTTCTATGATCCAAGACGATTAGAAGCATTTGATAAAAAACACAGTATTTTTGAAGAACGATTGAAAACTGTTGGTTTTTCAGGGTTGAAATTACTTACAGTTGTTTTTACGGAAAGAGATGATTCTGTCAGAATAATTTCAGCCCGAAAATCAGACAAAAACGAAGAGGAGGATTATTTTTATGGGTATAGTTAGACATACATCAGATGGAACCGAGCCAATATCCGAAGAAGATTTAGCTCTGTATGAAGCATTGGATGACAGACCTATAGATTACAGTGATATCCCAAAATGTACCCGCGAAGAACTGCGAGAAATGAGGCGTTTGGCGGAAGAAAGACGCAAAAGAAAGGTACGAAAGATGTATTCTTTACGGCTGGAAGCAGGAACTGTTAGATGGTGGAAGTTATTAGGGAAAGGGTATACAAACATCATGGCACAGTTTTTAGACTACGCAAAAAAACACCCCGAATGGGTTAAGGAAAGTATCGAAAACGCTACATGAATTGCCGCAGTTCAGGAATTGCGTCTAAGAGAGAATCGTCAATTTTTCTGCCTCTTGAGGAATAGCCCAGTTTTCTGTCGGGGCGAATTGAGCCGTGAAAATCGCTACCTTCGGTAACGTAGAGACCTAAAGACTTGGCTAGGGATTCAAGTCGGCGGCAGGAGCCTTGTTTGGCTGTGGGGTGCCATGCTTCAAGCCCCATCAGTCCCATGTCTTTTAAGGTCTTTATAAGATAGGGAAGGCGTCCCCACGCTACAAAAAGCGAGATGGGATGCGCAAGGACGGGAATGCCGCCGGATTCGCGTATCAGAGTGACCGCTTCTTCAAAAACAAGTCCCTCTTTTGGCACATACAGAGGTTTTCCCACTCCTAAATAGCGGGCAAACGCCTGATTCACGTTTTTTACTATTTTACGCTTTATAAGTAATGCCGCAAAATGAGGCCGTCCAAGCGAATTACCCGATCCATTAGAAACTGACACTTTTCCGGCAATAGTCAAAAGCTCATTCCAAGCCGCATCTTGCCCGTCGGGAGTAATCAAACTCAATTCAACCATCCGATCAAGAATCTCCCGATTTCTGACTTCCCTGCGGTGAGCGAGACTTTCAACAGCGGAAACAAAGGCCACAGTCGGTGAATTTATCCCCAAACCTAATAGGTGAAACTCACCGCCGGGACCAAGTCCGGGAACGTTATGATGAACATTATGTATGGATTTTCCCCTTGTCCAATTAATATTTACCTCAATTCCGGGTATAAAATGAATATTTGCCTCTTTAGCGGCAATTTTTGCGTTTTCCAAGCCGCCGATAGTATCGTGATCAGTCAAGGCAAGGGCGGTAAGACCCTGCTTGGCCGCCTCTTTAACAAGTATGGCAGGGGGTAAATCTCCGTCTGAAATATTAGAATGTGTGTGAAAGTCAACCATCTGTAAATATTGTATCAAATTTTTGCCAATTTAATACATAAATTACCGATAATAATAAGAAGATTTGTGAGGCTTATATTTTTATTCGATGAAAATAAGCAGTTTATAAGAGGTACGGTAAACAGATTAGTCCAAAACATTGATTTTTTGGGCATTTGTCAATAGAATTGTAGTATAGAGAGTTTTTTCTGGTAAGGACGGTCTTTAAAGTGTTTGAGTATGTCTTGGCAAACGGGGTAATAGTCTCCCCGGGAAAAAAAGAACATACCGGTGATTTGGGAGTAAAAGGGGAAAAAATCGTTTCTCCGGGCGGTATCGTAAAAATTGACTTGAAGGGAAAATCCTTTGTGTACCCTTCTCTAATAAATACCCATGACCACTTACAGGGGAATTATCGTCCGCCTGTAGGTCCAAAAAAAGGCAGTTTCTACCTGACATGGCTGCCCTGGGATATTGACCTAAAAGCCTCGGAAACATTCCGGGAGCGTTCTAAACTGAGCAGGGAAGATCTCTACGCTCTTTCCGGCTATAAATGCCTATTTTCCGGGGTAACGACGGTTAACGATCATTTTATACATAGTGTAAACAGTCAAATTTTACCCACCCTGCCAATTAGGGCTATTCAGGAATACTGTATCGAGCATGAATGTTCCTCGTACGATCTTAAATGGGGGGACGGCATAGAGATAGAGCATGATAGGGCAAAAAAAAATAACTGGCCTTTTATTACCCATCTTAGCGAAGGTTTTGACGACGAATCCATGCACAGCATTGAAAAATTGGAAAAATTAAATGTTTTAGACGACCATTGCCTGTTTATTCACTGTATCGCTTTTAGCGATGAAGATATAAAAAAGACCGCGAAAGCCGGAGCAAGCGTTTCCTGGTGCGGATTTTCCAACATGTTTATGTTTAATGTAACCGCAAAAGTGCGAAAAATGCTCAAAGCGGGAGTTAATGTTACAATCGGAACGGATTCATCGGCCTCAGGTTCCGCGAATCTTCTCGCGGAAATGAAATACGACAGGGAATTATATCAAAAAATTTACGGCGAAGACCTTCCGGCGAAAAAAATCTTCGAGATGGTCACAATTAACGCGGCAAAAGCCTTTAGAATGCAGGACAGGGTCGGCGCTTTGGAAGAAGGTTTGTTAGGTGACATTATCGTCATGAAAGCGAAAAATAGCGATCCGTATGAAAATTTCGTCAACGCCGGCATGAAAGATATAGAGTTGCTTGTACTGGCGGGGAACCCAATATACGGCGAAATGCGTTTTATGGATATTTTTAACGGAAAACTGCCTTCTGATTATACGCAAATAAAAGTTGGAAACAGAGAGATGTTTGTAAAGGGCGACCCTGCGGGACTTTATAATGAAGTAAGAAATAAAATCGGCTTTAAAAAGATTCTGGACTATTTGCCGTTTGAGCCGGCACAGGAAGGAGCGTAATGCCAAAACCAGCGCAATATCGTTCAGGTTCTCTTATTTACTTTAAAGGCGACCCCGCTGAAAAGATATATATCCTACAGTCCGGAAAAGTAAGTCTTGTCTATCAGGACATTGAAACCGGAGCCGATGTAAGAGATCCTGTGCAACCCGGAGAGTTCTTCGGAGTAAAATCAGCGTTAGGACGCTATGCGCGCGAGGAAAACGCGGTCGCTCTTTCGGATACCAGCGTAATGATATTTACGGTTCCCGAATTTGAAGCGGTCGCGATGGCTAATTCCAGAATAATAATGAAAATGTTAAAGGTTTTTTCAAACCAGATGAGACGCGTTCATAAACAAGTTTCCAAAGTAATGGCAAAGGAAGAACATTCGCCGGCTGACGGTCTTTATAATGTCGGTGAATTTTATTTAAAAAACAAACGCTTTACCCACGCGAAACACGTATTCAGCCGTTATTTGACATTTTATCCTTCTGGAAAAAACGCGATTCAAGCGGCTAAAAACATGGAAATCGCGGAAAACGCTTTGAACCGTTACGGTGACGGCAAAGGACCGAGCGTTTCCGTCAGTAATGCCGCTTCTGTCGCGCCGTCCGCACAGCCGGTACCACAGAAAAATACGGAGAAAGAGACCAAAGCGTATTATGACGCTATGGGTCTTGTTTCGCAGGGGAAGTATCAGGAAGCGTTCATGTCATTTAAATTAATAGTGGACAGTAATGCCAATCCGGAATTGGCCGCGAAAGCGGCCTTTGAAATTGGCCATTGTATGTTCCTTATGAATAAGTTTGAAGAAAGTTTGAAGTATTATACCGGTATGCTGACTAAATTCCCAAAGCATCCCGAATTATTGGAAACCATGTTTATTATGGGTCAATGTAACGAAAAAATCGGCAGAAAAGATCAGGCGATAGCGTTTTTTAAAAAGATTGTTTCAATGGGCGGAGACGACTCCACTATCGAAAAAACAAGGAAGGCGCTTAGCGCCTTAGGAGCGTAAAATGGCTATGGATTTGGCCGCATTCGGCCGTTTTTCACGCACTTTTCATCAGGGAGAAATAATATTTTCCGAGTTTGAACTTGGCGATACTTTTTATTTGATTCAATCGGGCAGAGTACAGCTTGTCAAACTTGTCGGGGACATTGAACGGACATTGGATATTCTACAGCCTTCCGAAATGTTCGGTGAAATGGCAATTTTGGAAAACTCTCCGCGCTCGGCGACTGCCATCGCGATTGATGAAGTAAAAGTACTGGAATTTAATTCGCAAAATTTTGAAATCCTACTCCTTGGAAATCCGCAGATTGCCCTGAAACTTTTAAAAATGTTCTGCAAACGCATATACGATTCCAAACGGCGCTTTATGATCCTTACTCTGCCGGAGCCGCAGGTAAAAATAGCGGACGTATTTTTGATGCTTGATGAAACTCAGCCTGATATTGATAAAACCAGCGAAAGGCGTGAATTTAAAACCACTGTTGAAGGAGTAGCGCACTGGGCGGGAATGAGCGTCAACGAAGCGAGAGATATTCTTAGTCATTTTGTAAACCAGCGGCGCGTAGAAATTTTCCCGGATCGCATAACCGTAAAAAATATCAACGACTTTTCCCGCTTTGTCAGTTCCAGACGCAACGCAAGAGGCGCATGATTTTTTGAATTATGGACAATAAAAAACTCCTTGTGTTTTCCGATTCACATGGTAATAGCAGAGCTCTTAAAGCTGTCTTTAACTGGGCAAAAGATCATATCCCGCCAAATGACACTATCTATATGACGGCATTCCTTGGAGACGGTATTTCAGACTTGCAGTATGCGGCGGATGCGGTAGGTTTTTATACCGATTGGAAACTTGTCATCGGAAATAACGATTATGGGATATCAATGCCTGAATCTTTAGCCTTTGACTTTGCGGAACATTATTTTTTTATGTGCCACGGACACCGATATAATTTATACAGCGGATATAATACACTCATAGCCGCGGCAAAAAACGCGGGGGCTGAAGCGGCGTTATACGGTCACAGTCATATTCCCTATTATAAAATAGTAAACGGTATTACTCTTATCAATCCCGGAAGCGTAGGACGACCGCGAAGCAGAATAGGCGCTTCATTTGCCGTTGTTGAATGTACGCCTAATAAGCCGTTAAATGTAAAATTTTTTGAAATCGGCATACAGGGGAAGATTAAGGAAGTGAAGATTTAGATTATCTTAACAACTAAACATCCGCCTCGTAATCCACCCCCTCAACATCAAACCCATGAACTTCCAAAAAATCATGTTTAAACCCGTTTATGTCGGTTTCCGTAAACACATTCTCAGGCGTTACAACCGCCATTTTTTGTATAACGGCTTTTTGTACGTCTTCGCGCATTTCCCAATCGTCAATACGGATGCGGTTTTCGCCGTCTACGGGGACTGAACCTGCGTCGTTAATGGCGTTAGGTGAATAAAGGAAATCGCGGAAAAGACGGGTAATTTGTTCTATGCAACCTTCGTGAAGACCCATGTCTTTCATTACTTTGAAAAGGCATGAAACATAAAACGGGATAATCGGGATTACAGAGCTTGCGCGGGTAACTACGGCTTTATTAACGGAAACCCACGCGCCGTCGATTTTTTTCTGCTCTTTAAACTTTTTATTTATTTCGCGGCAGGCGCGTTCGAGATCTTCTTTCGCCTTACCGATGGTTCCGTTTTTGTAAATGGCCCACGACAATTCAGGACCTATATAAGTATAGGCGACAGCGCGGGTCTGCGGCGAAAGAAGTCCTTCATGATCTAAAGCGTCCATCCACAACTCCCAGTCTTCGCCGCCCATAACCTTCACGGTGTTGGAAATTTCTTCCTCATTTGCAGGCTCCGCTTCCGCAGTATTGAATGTCCCGTTCATCATATTAAGAGTCTTGCCTGAAAAGGCTTTGCCAATCGGTTTAATTACCGATTTGTACATAACGCCTGTCTTGGGATCCTTTCTTACCGGAGAAGCGAGCGAATAAACAAATAAATCGATCTTTGCGGGTATGCCGACCTTGCAGGCGGCTTTTTTAACTTCCTCGGCTGTTTTAAATTTTATTTCATCGGAATAAGCGTCGCCGTTTATAGAGACGGAAACAAGCCCCGCTTTTGCCGCTTCCAAATCAAAAGTCTGATTATTGTAAAAACCGGACGTGCCTGTCCTTTTTTCCGAAGGTTCATTCTCAAGAGAGACGCCGATTGTGATAGCTTTGTATCCAAAACCGGCGCATATTCGGCTGGCAAGACCGTAACCGTTAGAGCAACCGACAACCAAAACAAGTTTTGGCGCGCCTTCCGCCGGAGATAAATGTTTTTTCGCGTATTCAATCTGCTTTAGTACTACGGCCGCGCACCCCGCAGGATGGGCGTTCAGACAGATATTGCTTCTAATCATCGGTTTTATTTGCATTTATTTACTCCAATTTCACGCCATGACAGGCGCGGTTATTTTTTCCCGACCAGACACATCCATTCCGCTTCCACGGCAAGCTCATCGCCGACATAAGCCTTACCCTGCTGTTTGACCATGTTAGGTGAAACCCGAAGATTTACAACCTCACTGCGGACTTCGTCGCCGGGACGGACTTGGCGGCGGAATTTTACTTTATCAACACTCGCAAAGAAAAATAAAGCGTCGCTTTCAACCGCTCCGATTTTTCTTAAACCCGCGCCGCCGGATTGCGCCATCGTTTCAACAAGTATCACGCCGGGAACAACGGGGTACTCCGGAAAATGACCTTTAAAAAAATATTCGTTCTCCGTAAATTTGCGCTTCGCAACAATCTTCTCGTTTGAGGCTTCTACAATTTCATCAACAAAGAGAAAAGGTTTGCGGTGCGGCAACAGGTTCTCAATCTCGTTCATTCCCTTTTACTCCTTTGATTACTAGTCGTTGTATTTTTTAAATACTACAACGCCGTTGTGTCCGCCAAAACCAAGCGAACCGGAAGCGGTAGCGTTTATTTCCCCGTACTGCGCTTTATTGGGTACATAATCCAAATCACATCCGGGATCGGGGTTATCAAGATTTATTGTTGGCGGATAAAAACCGTCTCGCATCGCAAGAATACAGGCAATGGCCTCGATGCCTCCCGCGGCGGCGATACAATGGCCGTGCATACTCTTGGTACTGGAAATTTTCATTTTATAGGCGTGATCGCCAAAGGCGGTTTTTATCATCTTAGTTTCCGTCGGATCGTTAATTTCAGTTGACGTGCCGTGGGCGTTGTAATATTGAACATCTTCGGGTTTAAGCTCCGCGTCGGCAAGAGCCATTTTTATCGCGTTTGCGCCGCCGTTTCCTTCCGGATCAGGCGATGTTATATGATACGCGTCGGCTGTCGCCCCGTATCCCGCTAATTCGGCGATTATTTTCGCGCCGCGCACTTTCGCGTGTTCTTCGCTTTCTAGAATCAGAATACCCGCACCTTCTCCCATTACAAAGCCGTCGCGATCCGCGTCAAAAGGACGGGACGCTTTTTCAGGCTCGTTACATCTCTTGACGGAAAGCGCTTTAAGCATTTGAAAGCCGCCGAATGCAAACGGAACAATAGTAGCTTCCGTTCCGCCGGAAATAATCACATCGCAGCGTCCGGCGCGGATTAAATCGAGCGCCTGCCCTAAAGCGTCGGTTCCCGAAGCGCATGCCGTAACCTGAGTGTAGGCGGGGCCTTTTGTGCCAAACATCATGGAGATGTTTCCGGCTGCTTCGTTGGGAATCATCATGGGAATGGTTAGGGGTAGCATCCGCTTGGGACCGTCGTTGAATAATTTCTTCATTGAATCTGAAACAATTTCAAATCCGCCGATACCATTACCAATTACAATTCCTGTTTTTTCAGCGTCGCATTTTACCGGACGTTTGCCTTCCGCACTGTCTCCCATTAATCCGGCCTGAGTCAAAGCCTGAACCGTGGCGGCTGTCGCAAACTGCGTAAAGCGGCACATTTTTCGCGCTTCTTTTTTATCCATCCATTGAGTCGGATCAAAATCTTTTACTTCACCGGCTATTGTTACGTCAAATCCGGTAGTATCAAAAGAAGTAATTTTCCCAATGCCGCTTTTTCCGGCTTTCAGCGCGGCGCAAAAATCTTCAACATTATTTCCAATGGGCGATATAATTCCCATTCCGGTTACTACAACTTTTTTCTTCACTTTTTACTCCTAAAAAAACATTCCGCCGTCTACAGGCAGGACCTGCCCTGTAATATATGATGAAACATCGGAAGCGAAAAAAAGCGCCGCATTGGCGACATCCTCAGGTTTTCCGGAACGTTTCAGTGGAACAACCTCAAGCATTTTTTGCTTGATCTCTTGCGGCAAAACCGCGGTCATATCCGTTTCGATAAAGCCGGGAGCTATCGCATTCACCCGTACTCCGCGGCTTGCCACCTCGTTAGCCAAACTTTTTGTTATGCCGATTAAGCCCGCTTTGCTTGCGGCATAATTCGCCTGCCCGCCATTGCCGTGAATACCGATAACGCTCGACATATTAATAATCGAACCTGAGCGTTTACGAATCATGTCTCTTGCCACGGTGCGGGCGACAAAAAACGCCGCGGACAGGTTTACGTCTATTACTTTCTGCCACTCTTCATGGGACATTCTTAAAGAAAGATTGTCTTTTGTAATTCCCGCGTTATTTACAAGTATATCAAACCCGCCGGATTGTTTTATCGCATTTTCTATAACAGTATCTACTTCGTTTAAATTACTCAAGTCGGCGGTGATCCAATGCAGTCTGCCCGCGGCTTTTTCAGCACATTCCCGTAAATCTTCGGGTTCTTTTGTACTGAGCCCCCAGACTTCCGCGCCTGCCGCAAGAAAACAACCGGTAACCGCCCTGCCTATCCCGCGACCCGCTCCTGTAATCAGCGCCTTTTTCCCGTTTAAGTCCACGTTAAATCTCCTTTAACCGGCAGAATTTATATTCGCGATATCATCGGCTGTTCCGGCTGCAAAAACAGGAATCCCGCCGCCGTCGGCAGGCGTTGAATCTTTCCAGAGACCCTGCAACACCTTACCGGGACCGACCTCAAGACAGGCCCCATATCCGCAGGCGGCGATAGCCGCTTCTTCTTCCACCCAGCGGACAGGATTTGTTATCTGTTGTAAAGCGAGTTTTTTCGCTTCATCGCCCGAATTAATTTTCTTTCCCGTAACATTGGAAAATACGGCGATTACAGGATCGCAAAACGTGACCGCTTCCAAAATCGGGCGAAAAGCTTCCGCCGCGTCAGCCATAAGCGGCGAATGGAAAGGACCCGCTACCTGCAAACGTAAAACACGCCTCGCGCCCGCAGTCTTAAAACGGGTTTCCGCTTCAGATAACGCGGCGGCCGTTCCGCTTACCGCCAACTGCTTGGGTGAATTGATATTGGCTGCATATAAATCTTTTAATCCTTCATTACTCCACTTTGCGATTAATTCTTCAACCCGAGAGGGAGCAAGACCGACTACAGCCGCCATACCCGGAGCCGCAGAAGCGTCACCGCCGCTTAATACGCGAAGACGGTCGCAAGTTTTCTGCATCGCCTCGCCTCTTGCCTTGATAAGGCGGAAACAGTCAGCCGCATTGATTATACCGGCGTACACAAGCGCGGAATATTCGCCAAGACTAAAACCGGCGCAGGCGGCGGGACTAAAGCCCTTATTTTTAAGAAATTCCGCCGCCGCCAGATTAGCGACAGTTATCGCGGGCTGGGAGATATCTGTGCGTTTTAAGGTGTCGGCATCGGACTGAAGAAGTTCTTTTACATCTTTTCCAAAAACTTCGGATGCGGTATTGAAAAGTGACTTCACCGCGTCAGATTCAAGTAAATCCATCGCCATACCTGAATACTGCGCTCCCTGTCCGGGAAACAAATATACAACGTTATTTTTGTCCACATTTACTCCTTAATTACTGGTTTATCATATTTGACAAACCGGTACAATCGGAATTCCCCGACAATTTTAAATTGTCAGGGAACAAACTCTTACCAAATTATTATATTTCCGCCGTAGGTAAGGCCGCCGCCAAACCCTACCGTGAGGATTAAATCCCCCTTCTTTAACCGGCCGCTCCTGTTCATTTCGTCTAATGCGATTGGAATTGACGCTGATGAAGTATTGGCATATTCTTCAATATTTAAATAAATCTTTTCCGCCGGAATATGAAGTCTTCTTCTGGCGGCTTGAATAATCCTGGCGTTAGCCTGATGAGGAACAATCCATGCGACATCATCAATACCGATATTTCCCGCTTTCATAAGGTCTTCTATCGTTTCGGCTATCGCTCCTACCGCGAAGTTATACACTTCCTGCCCGTTCATTTCGACGCAGATAGGCAAGTCAATGGTTTCACCTTTTTTAAAGGGACTTCGCGTGCCGCCCCTTCGCATAACAAGGCTTTCTTTGCCTGAACCGTCCGCTCGTAAAATTGAATATAAAACGCCCCGTTTGGAAGACAGTGGATCTGCGACAGTTTTTTCTATCACAACAGCCCCTGCGCCATCGCCAAATAAAACACAGGTCTTCCTCTCATTCCAATCCAGCATTTTGCTTAAAACTTCGGAACCGATTAAAAGCGCGCGCTTACGTTCGGAACCGGTATTTAAAAGTCCCACCGCAATCTCTAATCCGTAAACAAAACCTGTACAGCCCGCGGTAATGTCCACCGCCGCGGCTTTTTTAGCGCCAATCTTATCCTGCACAATACAGGCTGTAGACGGAGTTCCAAAATAATCCCCCGAAGCCGTAGCCAAGATAATCGCATCAATAGACGAAGCCGTCTCCGCCGCGGCTTTGTATTTGTCCGCGGGATCATCTCCGTTATAACCTGCCGACATCGCAAGGGCGTTAATTGCCGCTTCCGTCGCCAAATCGCTACATGCTACGGATTCATCCGCGATATGGCGATTACCAATCCCCGTATGTGACCTGATCCATTCATCAGTCGTATCGATCCGAGTCGTTAATTCTTCATTGCTGACCTTTCTAGGCGGCACAGCTTTCCCTGTTCCAATAATTTCAATAGACATAATCATATTATGATAATTTTTGACAATTTATCATACTCCTAATGTTTACAAATTTCCTGATTTTGTCAAGATGTAATTTTGACACAGGTATTTTTTTTAGGTTGCAAATTTAGAATATAATACTAAGGATTATAAAAATAAACAATTAAAAAACAACTGACATAATCATATATTTTGTGTATAATTCAAACATATAATCATTATGGAAAAATAGGATGGGAAAAAATGCCAACTGAAAATGCTGAAAGACGAACTATATATCGTCAAAGGAAAAAAGGCGGATGTTGCCCAAGGTGCGGAAGCAAGGTAAATAAAAGAAGTAAATATATCTATTGTGATAACTGTCGCGAGTTTTTTAGAAATTACAATAATGAAACATCGGAAGAAATAAATAAGATACGAAAAAAACGTTACGATCTGCGGAAAAAGAAACATCAATGCCCCCGTTGCGGTAAAGAGCTTGGTAAAAAATATAGTAAAATAATTTGTGAAAAATGTTTAAAAAAGCAATATAAATATAATTACGGAAAAAAAGATCGAAAAAAAAATAAGAAAATTTAACCGTTCATAATATAGCAGGCCTCTGTTACCGGATAAGTTTAATTTACTTTTTAAATATTTTAATGTTACAATCTCTTATGGAAAGCCCATACTTGACGCATTACAAATCCTGCCGCCTATGCCCGCGAAACTGCGGAGTTGACCGCCTTGCGGGGGAAATTGGCTTTTGCGGAGAAACTGCCGAATTGCGAATCGGGGCGGCGGTAATTCATAAAGGCGAAGAGCCGCCGCTTGTCGGAACCGGCGGGTCAGGGACAATATTTATTAGCGGTTGCAATTTAGGATGCGCTTTTTGCCAAAATTACCAGATTTCGCAAGGCGAAGACGTAAACGGCTCAAAAAACATCGCAAGCCTTGGCAGAACCGTGTCTGTGCGGGAGTTCTCAGAGATTTGCGCCGCATTATGCGAAAAGGGAGCGGAAAATATCAATATTGTAACGGGGAGCCATGCGGTACCGGGACTTATTGAAAGGTTCATCGCAATGCGAAAGGCGGGTATACAACTTCCAATACTGTGGAATTCATCCGGTTATGACGGCATAGAATCGCTGGAATTGTTAAAGGATTATGTTGATATTTACCTTCCCGATTTAAAAACATTGGACAGCGAAGTATCGGTAAAATTTTTTAACGCGCCTGATTACCCCGATGTCGCGGCGGCGGCTATTCTAAAAATGATTGAATTAACGGGTAAAAAATTCCCTAAAAACGCGCGTGAAAAAATTATTATCAGGCATTTAATTTTACCGGGTTATCTTGAATCCACGCGTTCCGTTCTGCGCTGGTTCGCCGATAATGTAAAAGAACGCGCCATGCTTTCCTTAATGACGCAATATACGCCTATTCCAAACAGAAGACGGCAAATGCCGCAACGTTACTTATCGGCGGAAGAATACAAAACGGTTATCAAGTGGCTTGATGAATTTAAAATAGAAGACGGTTTTTGTCAGGAGCTTGTCACCGGCAGTGATTGGCTGCCGGATTTCAAGCGTCATAATCCGTTTTCATCGGAACTTTCCGTGCCGGTATGGTTACCAGCCGAACTTTAACCCGAAGTTTACTCCCAAACCTTTGCCAGTCCAGCTATCCTCAAATGTCTGCGCTCTAATATCAACGCCGACATCAAGTTCAAACGCTCTTAGATTAATACCTATACCAACACTGTTTACATACATACGATCCATGTAATTAACTCCGGCTTTAAACAGAAAAAAGTTAGCCACATTTAAACATGCGTTAACACCCCATTCCCAGGAAACCGGATCAGAATAAAGCTCGTTATAAGAGAATCCGAATACCGGACTTATTGTAAGCAGTTTGGTTCCCCATATCGGCCGCCAGTCCAAGCGCGCTATTATTTTAAAAGGACGGCTTACTTCAATTTCGGCTACTCCGGTTACCGGATCACTGCTGTCAGGTGTTTCAAAAGAAGAAAGGAAATCAGAGCCGTCTTCGCCGTTAAAAAGCGTTATTGGATTTTCACTATCACCGATTCGTCCGCTTACTTCCGTATAATTTGAAATTTTTGACTTAATAATCGGGACATGGATCGCGTTTATACTAATGTCAAAATCCAAAAACGGAAGAATTTTACTTAATCCAATTTCTTTGGCAAGCGGATATTCCAGTCCAATATTTAAATCAAACCCCGGTATTGAAGTCAAACTGAAATTATCATCATCCGTTGAAAATCCGGTATAAATCCGTACATTATAATCAATACACATTTTGGTGTTTCCAGCCGAATAATCCAATGTATACACAAGACCAGATGTTGATTCGGGCGGCGGCGTTACATAAGCAAGCGTATAGAATAATGAAGGATTAATACTTATTTTTAATTTTTTCACGCTAAAAAACGCGTTTATTGTCGCCGAAGCAAACAAAGCGCCGCTTATATCCGAATTGTCATTAACCGCCTCGCTAAGGGTTAACAGGTTTCCTGAAAGGCCGAGGATTCCTATCCCTTCTATGTTTGTAGATAAACCAAAACCCCATCCTTTTTTGGATTTAAAAGATATATAAAACGGAGTAATATCTAAACCCAGATTTAATTTGAAACCGTCTGATAAATTATCAATATCAATAGCGACTACATCCTTAAAAATTTCCTGTATTGTTAAAAAATTATTAGCTAGGTTTACGTTAAAATTCAAAATACCTATTTCAAATGATCGATCTTGCATCCCAAACGGTTTCTTACCTCCTATAGCCAGCGGATCTTTTTCAAAAGATTCAACATTATCCGCATAGAGACAGAAGGAGTTGATAAAAAGAAAAACCATTAATAAAGTTATAAATTTTTTCATGTTATTGCTCCTCCGATGATAAATCTATTCTATATTTTAACTTAGCCGTAAAGGTAAATTCGGTGGCGTTAAAATTTCTGGGAAAATTCAAAGTGCCTCCCGGGGAAAATTTCAACTTAAAATTAGGCGTAAAAGGAAAACATTCCGGAGAGTTAATCCTATTCATGTCATCTTCGGAAATAATAAAAGGTAAAGAATCATCTGTTAATTGATTTTCAATTTCGATACCTCTACTGAAAACAACTAATCTCGCGTTTCCAAAGGGATTATTGTCAAGCTTAATCGTCAAAGACAAACTTTCGACATTATTTGTAATCATGTTTTCCGAATCCGCACTTTCTCTGCCAAAAAGATCATCTTCTGAACTGAATAAAGCGCCTTCCGGAAATGAAATTTCCGCTCCGCTTGCACCGGCTCTCAATTTAAAGGGAAGCCAAATAACCGCCTCAACCTTTATATTACCGGCTGTATTGAAATCACTAATAGAAAGCGTTGTACCTTTGGGAATATAAACCTTAAATGAAACAGCGATGTCCTTTCCTGTTATTGGAATATCAATATCAACGCCGCCGGAAGGGTATGTTGTCTGAGTATATCCATTCGCTTTCCAATTTTCAATATCACTGCCGCTACTCATTATAGCAACTGTTTTACTTCCTTTTGGGGTACTTACTCCATTTACAACTTCATAAATATTTATATCTACCTTTGCCTTATTAATGAACGACGAACCTGAAAAATAAAGTTTTGTTTTATAGTCGGTAAATTCAAATCCTTCTAAAAGTGAACCTATTTGTGAAAGAGGCAAAGTCATAGGATCGTTAGAGCCATCAAGCAAGACTCTATCGCTGGGAAGCAAAGTATTAATATCTCCGGGTTGTAATTGCATGCCTGGAAAAAATTGATCTAGATTCCCAATACTGCTTGAATTATTTATAGCTTCAAAATCTACGCTAAAAAGGTCCATGTGCGTTAAAAAAGTAAAATTGTCCGTGTTTTCACAGGATATAATTGTCATGCCGTCCGTATTACTTCCATTAACAGCATCACCAAGCAAATCCGTGAACATATTCCCGATGTTTACACTCTCGACAAATCGAACCGAAGGATTGCCTGTAATTTCTATTGCAGTCGGCAGGGCAAAGTCATCGCATGCGAAGAAGTTCAGTACCAACAAAGACAAAACAATAAAATTGACTCTTTTTTTCATATTTTACACCTCTCTAACTAATATAACTCATATTCAGGATAATGTCTAGTTTTAGATTCATTTTTTGCCTTATTGGGCGCGCTGCCGCCGTACCTCATATAACAACACTCCCGCGGCTACCGATACATTGAGCGAATCAATTCTGCCAAACGAGGGTATTCCTACCATTCCATCGCATTTTTCACGCAAAAGGCGGGAAATACCGCCGCCTTCGCCGCCCAAAACTAACGCTATTCTGCCGCTTAAATCCAATTTGTAGGCGGGTTCGCCTTCCATGTCCGCACCGTAAATCCAAAAGCCGGCTTCCTTTAAATCTTCCATCGCACGCGCAAGGTTGGGGGTCTCCGCCTGAGCGACCCATGAAACGGCTCCCGAGGATGTTTGGGAAATTATCGGGGCTTGTTTCGCGTTCCGGCGATTACGGCTAATTACCAAATCAACCGCAAATTGATCGCAACTACGTAAAATCGCCCCGTAATTATGCGGATCCGTAATTTCATCAAGAATTAAAACGAGCGAATTACCGCGACCTTTTGGGTCGCTACGACCTGAAAGATCGCAAGTATCCCTAAGTTCGGCGATAAAATTTTCAAGGCTGATATCCGTGCGGCCTGCGACATCTTCCACTTGCAGAGCTATGCCGCGGTTATCAGGCGCGATACCGTCAAGATCAAATGTACCTGTGCGTTCCAAACGAACCTTATTGTTGACCGCAAGCGTAACAATTTCCTTCGCTCGAGGACCGGCTTTCGCGACAAGCAGGGGGCCGCAGGATTGCCCCGATTTTATTCTTTCCTCAATGGCATGAAAGCCTGTTAGAAACGTCATGTTGTTTCTGTTAATTCATTTTCCGCTTTTTTAGCGTAAGTCGATCTTTTCGACCCCATTAATATGGAAATCGGCTCCATTATCGGGATGTTTTCGCATACAATTTTTATTATTACCATCATGGGAACGGCAAGAATCATGCCGGCAAAACCCCAAATGTAACCCCATATCGCCACGGAGGCAAGCACCACAATCGGCGATATTCGCACATTATCGCCGATTATTTTTGGATCAAGCACATAGGTTATCATGTTGGTTACAAGTATAATCGCGATAACCAGAATTATAGGTCCCGGCTCGGGCCAAAACTGGAGAAGGGCGAAGAAGGAAACTATAACGCCGACAACTATACTGCCAAAAGTCGGTATAAAATTCATAATGAATTGGATTACTCCAAAAACAATGGCAAATTCCAATCCTGCAAAACTCAAGAGAAAAGCAAGAACTACGCCGTTTACCAGTGAAATGATAAACTTTGCCGCCAAATACCGCGCGACTTGGGAAATAATATCGTTTCCCATGCGGTCTATGCGTACTATTCGGTGTTCAAACGCAAGCAACAATTTCTCTCTAAAGAAGCTTGCTTCTAATAATATAAATACCATAAAAAGTACAACTAACACGGCACCTGAAATAAATTTTAAAAATATATTTGAAAAAGAAATTGTAAAGTTTCTGACAAAAGTACGAATCCTCTCCTGCCCCCACAGGTTTTGCCAAAAACTTAAATCTTCATCGTTTGGAAGATCCAGTAAACGCGCCAGCCAATTATAAATTTCATTAAAACGATTTTCATAATTTGGAAGATGCGTAACGATCATTCTTCCCGAAGAAAAAAGCACCATTCCCAAAATGTACATTCCGGCAATAATGACGAAAACAACCAGTAAAATAGACAAAAATAGAGGACAATGAATTTTCTCCATTACTTTAATTAACGGATACATTACAAATGCAAGTAACGCGGCGATGGTAAACGGTAAAATTACCGTTGAAGCAATTTTTAATACCGCGGCCGCAAAAATTACGCAGATGAACACCATCATAAAAAAGACAGCGCGACCCGAATGAAAAGTTTTTAGTACTTTATTCATAATTAAAGTATGTCATAAATTACCAAATTGGGCAATGGGAAAAAAATGCTTGACCCTGAGCTGAAAAATTATTATTTTTATATTAGCTGATGATAGAGTTTAGATGAGTTCATCAATTTCTACATTCATTTAATCATCTATACAATCGTACATCCCATGTAATACCGATGTCTATCATCAGCGCCCCCCGGGTTTCCTCACCTCCTTTTCCCGGGGGGGTTTTTTTTAAAGCTGTACTCGTATTCCAAAGGTAAAACCGTAACATTGGCTTATAAAGTCATACATTCCGGTGAAATCAAATCTAATAAATGAAAGATTTATTGAGAATCCGCCAAACGTGCGGAAACTCCAACCTGTTACTTCATTAGTTTGAGAAAAACCGTTTTCATCAATATCGCTGAGTCCATACGCTTCTAACTTACTTTTTGCATCGGCAAGAGGAACATCGTTATCGTCGGCATCTGTTACGGTTATATTTGATGTTACTCCATATCCCGCATTTGACCATGCATAAGAGGCTCCTACGCCGAGGTACGGGGTTAAGACCAATACCTTAATTGAAGCCTGAACTTTTAAATCTATAGAATTTGTTTCCCAATTAATTCCTAAATCCGGTCTTGATATATTAAGCTTCATATTTTCATTCGGTATGCTAAATGATAAATCATTACCGACAGGCATAGATATGCCTCCCTTTAAATAGTTATAACCGGCGCCTACTGAAACTTTTAACGGAAATGTTTTTCCCTTAACAAGGGCGTATCGTATATCGCCGCCAATGAGCAGATAATCCATGGTAAAATCAGGAATTTCCGTACCCAACAAGCCATTAATTGAATCGGGGGTTAAATGTAAATATCCAAATTTAATACCGATGTCAAAGGGAAGGAAAAATCCTCCTATTCTGGCATCAATGGTGTAGCCCGGTAACGTAAAACCTCCCATGTTTACGTTATCCGGCAATGAAATATTAAACATTTCTAACAATCCGTTTAAAGAGTCAAAGTTTATAGTTGTAAATCCGATATTAACTCCAACGCCAAAATGAGGCGGACGGGCAAGGAGTTGTCCGACATAAGCGTCAGACCAATTTAATCCCATTGTTGAGTTAAATGGTAATGATTGCGCTAATGCGTCTGTAAAATCATCAACTTTTTCTTTTAAATCCCCAAGATCAAATTCCGGCATATCAGAAAACGCGGGCATAGCGATAAATAAAAATATTACGGTATACAAACTTAATATTTTTCTAAATTTATTCATTTTTTCCTCCTAATTATCAATTTTAGGTTTAAGTGTACAACATTAAGTTCCGTATGTTTTCAATATATCACAAATATTAAAAAAAAGCGTGTACTAAGTATTTAAAACAGAGTTTTTCTTTTTGTTAAAAATAATTTTTTATGACAAAAAAGTTAATTGCGTCAATTTGGAAATTATTCACATTAAAAAAAGGGCTGACCCGGAGGAATGTGGGGGGCCAGCCCTTAAATTGCGATTAATCTATCTTAAAAACTGAATTTCAAATCAACATAGAATACATTGCTGAACAGATAATTCTTATTAGGATCGCTTGAGTCACCATAAGCTCCGTTTTTAACAGCCATGTCATAATTGATCATGTCGCCGATTTCAAGAAAAATTCTGCCGTCTAAATTAAACTTAACAGACGGTCTTGCGCTTAATACCGAGTAATCATCATCCGCGCTTGTTTTCTTCGCGACATTTGCGAAACCTCTCCGTTCCCATTGATTTTCAGGAGTAGGATTGCTAGGATTAGTATAACCAAATTTACTACGTCCGCCCATGAAGTACACCAAATCCAGCCGAGGTACGATCTTGTTAAAGGCATATGATACCCAGGGGTTAAAGAACAGACCGGGGTTATACTCCTCCGGACGGTTATAAAAGAACTGTACCGCGTTAAGTCCGAAACTAAGGTTATTAACGCTGTAACCTAAAGTCTCGGAAATCATAATGTTTCCTTTGTTATCAAAATCCTGAATGTTATCAACAGTACCTACCACAACCGTGGTAAGGTTCTTTACGGCAAGAAGCCGGAATTCGGCTTGCACGAACATTGATTCCTCGCGTCCTCCATATCCGTAATCATCCTGATTGCGGTAAGCCGCCCATCCGGCTTTGTTATTGGTGCGGAAACTAGCGTTAAAACGGAAAGCATCCGGCAGGGTATATGCAAGGTTGAAAGTGTATTTTACGTCTTCAAGATTAGGCGTAAGATCCCCGAAATTAGGCAGACGAGGATTACCATTAGGGCTACCGTCGGCGTTTATAGGTTGATATGACAGCCAGTTATTTTGACCGCTGCCCTGCTGGCTGATGACATAGCCTCCAACTCCGATTATCAAACCTTTAAACGGTTCCACCTTGAGCAGTAAACCCAAGCCCTCGCCCGTATCGTCATTCCACCAAAAATCGGCGCTTGTCCAGAGACCTTCATCTATAAGACCGCCTGTAAGAGTTATCCTATTCTGTAAAAAACCTACCCAACCGTAAAGATACGGCATGGATAAATATCCCGATTGATCCATTCTACGTTGCGCCTGTAAACGGAATTTTACGCCGGCGTTTTTGGCTTCGTTGGTAAAGGAACCGCCCAAACGAAACCGAAAACCATTCGATTCTGAATCAACGCCGAAGGCCTTAAAATACGGATCTATGCCTTCCCTGTCATCAACGACAACTCCAACACCGCTGTTCAGATAACCGTCAAATTTTAGTTCCTGCGCCCATAGCCCCGTTGTTACAAACATCATAAACAACGCCGCAGTCAATCCAAAAATTTTATTGCTTTTCATTTTTCTTCTCCCTTGTTTTTCTGTTTCATCAAATTTATCATAAAAATTCAGGAAGGGAAACAGTCAACGACCGTATTACGCCCCAACCTATTTTTAGGTTACAAATAATCACAGAGAAAAAAAGCGGTTTAATTAATTTCTGATTTTCTAAATCGTTTTTTAACAAAAAAAATAATTTATAAACTATTTTTTTTATTATTTTAAGAAATATAAAATTAGGGATTGTCCAAAAACTACTTGATCTCATTACATCGGCGTATTACGATGAATTGTCCTGTGCCAGGAACCGTGCGAACCTGCGCCGCCCAACCCCGCCAGGTCCGGAAGGAAGCAACGGTAAGCGGATGCATGCTGCGCCGCGGTATTCCTGGTACAGGGCGCTTTATTCCAAAAAAATTCACACGCAGTAGGTGTTTTTTTCTGGATCCTCAAGAAAATCTTTAGGCATAATCTTGCCTTCACCTAAAATAAATCAGTAAACAAGTGAATCTCTTTCCCCCTTTGTGAACCTCAAACGAGACCGAAAATCGAAGGTTCCTCTCTTGATCTTCGTGTGGGGTCTTATAGAATAAATCTTTTTTCTATGTTATGCTGTAAACATGGCAGTTTCAGGGTACGAAGTAACCGCTTCCAAATACAGGCCGAAAACATTTGACGAATTGGCAGGGCAGGAATTCGTCGTCTCCACCCTTAAAAATTCGTTAAAAAACGGACATATCGCCCACGCATATCTTTTTTCCGGTCCCAGAGGTTGCGGTAAAACAAGCGCGGCGCGTATTTTGGCGCGGTCGCTTAACTGTACAAATCCAAGCGAAGAAGGTCCCTGCGGAGTCTGCGATAACTGCCAGGCGATAAGCAAAGGCGCAAGCATGGATGTAATCGAAATTGACGGCGCGTCAAATAATAAAGTCGATGAAGCGCGTCAAATTATTGACGAGGTACTTTTTCCTCCTCAGGCAGGCAAATACAAGGTTTACATTATTGATGAAGTGCACATGCTAACCAATCAGGCGTTTAACGCGCTGTTAAAAACCATAGAAGAGCCGCCGCCGTACATTGTCTTTATTTTTGCGACGACGGAATTGCACAAAGTTCCCGCTACGATAAAAAGCCGTTGCCAGCAGTTTAATTTTAGATTGATACCTATCGAGACAATTCAAGGGATACTGAAAAAAATATGCGCCGATAAGGGAATTACAGCCGAAGATGACGCATTGTTCTGGATAGCGAGAGAATCTACGGGAAGTATGCGCGACGCTTTTACCCTATTTGATCAAATCGCGTCATTTTCCGCGGGCAGTATACGCGGCGAAGTAATCCGCGAAAAATTAGGCATAACCGGTCTTGAAAAACTCAACGCCCTTTCGGAAGCGTGCGCCGTAAATGATTCACCCTCGGCTTTCGCGCTGACCGATGAGATCCTCACAAGCGGTGTCGCCATTGAGCAATTTGTAATTGATCTTGCGGGCTTTTACCGCAGTTTGCTATTGTTAAAAAATGGCGTAACAAGGGAATCGCTTTTAGGTTACCGTCCCTCTCTCTTTTCCGCAAAAGCACTGGAAACTTACGATTCCATCCGTCTTGAACAGGCGCTTGATATTCTGCTTGACTGTTACCGTAACATCCGCTACTCGGTATCGCCGCGTTTTGAACTTGAGACCGCTGTTTCAAAATTGACTTGGTTAAGCAAATGGGTTTCCCCCGCGGAACTTAAGGAAGCGGTTGATAACGCTCGTAGTGTCCTGGGTATCGCGGGAAATCAAGTTAGTCCTGATGTTTCCCGCAAACAGACCGCGGCGGTTTTACGTTACGAAGCGCCCCCCGCGGCGGCTTATGGCGGCGTTAATGTCGCAGACAGCCCTGCCCCGTATCAATCATCGGCAGGCGGTAATTCACTGGTGGACGAACTTAATCGTGTTATCGCAAAAAAAGACAATTCCGCCGCATCCGACGAAGAAGATGTTCCGATGTGGGAATCGGTACGCAAACCTGAAAACAAAAATCCGCCCGAAGTTGAAAATGTTCTTTCGATGATACCGGGAACCGTCGTTCCGGAGACGGTAGTTCCATGAATATTAGCCGTATGAACGGCGGATCAAAAATATGGAGTGAATATGAATCCATTTGACATATTAAAAAACGCCCAAAAAATTCAGGAACAGATGAGCGGCTTTCAGGAAAAACTCGGACACATAATTAAAACCGGTACCGCCGCCGGCGGCCTTGTGGAGATTGAAATTAACGGAAAGCTGGAAGTACTTGCGGTACGCATCGCGCCTCAGGCGGTTAACGGCGCGGATACGGAAATGCTACAGGATTTGATAATGGCGGCTTTTACAGACGGCATGACAAAGGTAAAGGAAGCGGTAAGCGGTGAGACTGCCGCGATGGCCGGAGGCTTGAATATCCCCGGTTTTCCGGGGGCGATGTGACACCTAACGCCCTCGACAGGCTTATAACTTTATTTTCAAAACTTCCCGGCATCGGTAAAAAAAGCGCCGGTAGAATAGCGTATCATTTACTTGATTCAAGTCCCGCTCTTGCGCAAACACTGGCAAAAGAATTATCGGGACTTCATCAGGCGATTAGGCGATGCGGCGTCTGCGGCGGCTTTACCGAAAACGACCCCTGCTCTGTCTGTTCCGATACGGAGCGCGATCATTCGGTAATCTGCGTGGTGGAAAGCGCGCAGGATATGCGAATCATCGAGGACTCGCATGAGTTCCCCGGAGTATATCATGTTCTTGGCGGACTAATCGCGCCGCTTGAAGGGGTAAGCCCAGCGAATCTTTCCATAGATAAACTTATTAGCCGTCTTCACGCCGACACGCCCAAAGGCGCGCGCGTCAAAGAGCTAATCCTTGCGTTGAATCCCACGGTCGAAGGAGACACAACGGCGCTGTATCTGCAAAAGACGCTAAAGGATTTCCCCGTTAAAATATCGCGCCTCGCGTCGGGAATGCCTGTTGGGGGAAACATTGAATATATTGACAAGCTTACGCTCTCGCGAAGTTTCCGCGGGAGGGTGAAGGTGTGATTAATGAAGAATTTTACCGCAGATAATAACTACCTCTTCCCTCTTTTGTAATCTTGGTGTGAAATTTTTCTCTTCCCAGTTCATGCCATTCTTGAAAACATTATTTTCTTTATTGAATTATTTCTTTGAACGTATCAGTAGTTATAGAATCTGCCAATACTATCATGGAATCAATGGTAAAATTTCGGAAACGAAGAGAATAACAAAGTTTTTTTATATACGGATTATGCAAAGTAATATCAATTCCATCTGTTCCATCCCAATGTTTTATCCTATCAATGCCGGTAAGGATTTCAATGATAAGATGTATAGCAAACAATTCATTTATTACATCATTAAATCCAAGTCTATCTTTATGGTCATCATCAATTACTTTTATAGGTCTAAGTTTTGCTATCCAATAAGCAAACAAAGCAGCCTTTTTACATTCATTCACTTCCATGTCATGGAAAATATTAAAATAGTATAATCTTTTGTCAGTTCTTATTATTATATCCATTATATCAAGAGTACAAACAACATAATTAACATTATCAGAATAACCTAGAACATAATGAATAAAATACTTTATCTCATCTTCAAAATAACGAATTACTTCTAAGAGTTCATCATCGGGAGGTCGTCTGTAAGAACTATCACTAGATGTCAAAACGATCTCCTTATTTCTTTTTTTTACAATAATTGCTTTTATTGAGTTTTTCTCTTCCTGTCATGGCTGTTTTAACAAAATCAGCGTATGTCCCCGAATTTGTTGGATGATTATTATCTTTTTGTTCGGTACGTTCATCTGCCAAAGAAATAAGCTCATCACGAGTCTTACCAAAAGCGACTATATTTTTACTCGTTTTCTCCACCATAAATAATACTCCTAATCTCTGTTTCTTTGTAATCAATCACAATTTTTTCCCGCACAAAAATAATATGTTAATCAGTATAGCATTTTTCCTAAATAATTTGCAAATGTTTTTATAAATATTTATAAAAATTATTTGAATTATCTAAATATCTTATAGATAATAATTACTCACATTGTGAGTTACATGAACTTCCGGCTGTTATCCTACATAAAACGTTTGTATTATTCCGAGAATTTCAGTTTGTGTTATATCATTTGTATCTTTCATTAGCTGTACATATTTTTTCGGTTTTAAGAATGAAAAATTAACGGAAATGCGATTGAAAATATTTTTTTTACGGTAACATTTGATGAACTTGTTTTTTCATTTTTGTTCATGATTTTTCATATACCAGTCAAGGTTGTTATTCTTAATTTTTATATATCCGCGTTTTTCCGCATCAAGCGCGAAATCTTTGAATTTTTTATATCCTGAGTTTTTAAAATCTATATATTGGGCAATGACCTGAAATAAAACCCAATCGTCATATTTTTTTAATTCTTTAATTAGCTCGTTAAATATTACGGGAATGGTATTTTCTTCTTTGTTATTTATTACAAAACAATTATTTTCATAGGTTATATTTGTCGCCTTTTTCGCGTCTTGTACAAATTCCAACCATGAATTATACCCCAATTTATTTTCATTAAATTGATCATTTAAAAGTTTCATTTTTATTTTTACGGAAGGCGATAAAGGTTTTTTATTATCTTTTATTATTATTCCAACAGCCTCTTTGAATAATTCAAAAGCTTTTTCCTTTGTTAATTCATTATCCTTAATTTCAATTAAATCTTTATCATTCTCGGTAAAGTCATCCATGTTTTTAATTATCGTTCTGTAATCTATTGAAAAATCCGCCATCCTTACCAATTCTTCTGACGCGTTATTGTTAACGTCGCAAATTACCCATGTTTCTTTTCCGTGTTTTTTAAATGATAATAATAACGGCCTAAAATCACCATCTCCGGAAATCAACACATATCTATCAATATGCGGGTATTGAAAAATTAATTCTACGCCGTGCGCTATCAGAGACATATCAGAGCTGTTTTTCTTCCCAACGCTGGATTTAGGAATATGTATTAACTCAAAATTATTTGATGAAAGATCGGAAGCTATACTTTTAATTGAATCGCTGTTCCAATTTCCGAATGCCATTGCGTAAGATAAACGCCCCTCTTTACATACTGCTTCTATCACAGACTGTATATAATTTGTCCCTACAGGAGGAGTTACGTTTTCTATGTCCCATAAAATACCGATGTTCATGATTTATTTTAAATTTTTTTTAATTGTTTGTCTAGTTTATATATTCGAAAGATTTCACACAAAGGAATGATAAAAAGAAAATCAGAGTAAATATGATATAACCTGAAGAAGAGGAATCGACAGGGGAAGGCAGCAGTTCGCGCTTGTGAATGGTCTACGAGACCGGCACGAAGAACGAAGAAGAAAGAAGGATTGTTATTCGAAGGCTATGCGTGGGCTTGACGATATTATAACAGCAATTTGTAAGATATAAGTGAATAAGTTCAAAGTACTCCTCAGCACTTTGGTTTACATTTTGTGACTCTTTTTACCCATTTGCGTCAGAGCATGAATATTTATCATGATATTTTCTATTTTTTAAATATTTCATTGTATCAGCAAAAATAACTAATGTGGCTTGAGGAATAGGATCAATACTCTGCATCTCTTCACGAAGTTTTTCAATACTTGGTCCAGAATATTCTCCTTGCAGTACATACCTTAGAAATTCCTTAACAAATGTTTTAAGATTTAACTTATTTCTCACTATTTTCTCCTTGCTAAATATTTTCTTTTATTTTCAATGAATATACGATCTGACTTATAATAATCGCTATTAAGTCACCTAATGCTTTAATATGTTCAATATCTCTGCTATCAAAATAATTTTTTTTTCGAGAAGTAATATAAAGTAAACCTATCATACTTTTGTCAGCTCCGTCAAAACAATTTAACGGCGCAACAATAAACGATTGTATTTCATCTTTATATTTTTGTTCATTTTCTGTTAGTTTAAAAAGAAGTTCTTTGCTTGCATTTTCTATATCATTATAAATTAAAATACCTGAATAACATTTATTTTTGAAATATGCAGGTATTCCTTCATTTCCTAGAATGCCTACAGAAGTTTTTTTCCTTTCCGGGTTCAAATTTGCACGTCCAATAGTCTCATATACAATTTTATTTTCATTGTTTTTATTTGCCAGCCTTATTGCAACACCAATTTCATCTGTGCGTTTTAATTTTGTGAAATACTCTCTAATTTTTTCACATAATGACTCTACTGTATTAACTATATATATAGTATTTTTTATTTCTGAATTGTTCAATATCATTAACGATTCACAATAATCATCTCGTATTTTATGAATTATACCATGAAATAATGATATAAGGATATTGCTCTTTTTTTGGTTTCTATTATAAACTAGTGCTATAGTGATAAAAACTAATAAAACAACACCAATGAAAAGTAAAAAACAACTAAATACTGCTACACTAATTTGTTTTTCTGAATTTTTAGGGAACCACCAAGGTGCATTTGTCAAAAAAAATGCTCCCAAAAAAGCAGGAATGCCAAATTTATTAATAAATCCCAATATGGCATTTTTATAAGTCTCGGTAAACTCTTTTTCATTATGTACACTGTCGTACCATTCAACACATTGTCTTTTCTTACCAATACTCATAAAAAATTCTATCCATAATATAAAAATGTAACATGAAAAATCATAAATATATTATATAATCTAATATTTTTAGTCTTTTGTCAAGAGCACGGAAATCCCTATATTTGAATTTTATCCTCTATATAATGCTTTCAGTAAAAAGCGCGTTAGCCTCGATGCTTCTATCGGTGTTGCTTGCTATAGAGTCCGTAATATCCCGCGTCATTGCGACTTTTTGCTGGTAATCCTTATATGCAATCTCTCCGGCTATCCCTGAATCATAATAAACAGGGGCTAATTCAATATTGTTTGCCATTTGCTGCTCCTTAATAATAAAATTATATAATCATAAAATGTATAAAACGTCAAGTCTCTCTTTGTGTTCTTCTCTTTCTTTGTATTTTTTGTGAGTACTCTTTAAAATAAAATTTATTTGTTAACATAGTTTCTTTACTGTTTTGGGATTTTTGTCAAAAAGACAAATAATTTTTTTGTATATCTATGAACACAGCCGTATATTGGGATGAACGAGCGAAAACAAAAAAACTAATTCTGTAAAACCGTTTCAATGGCGGATATTATTTTAGGGGTATTCCAATTAATTGAACCGATAATACGGGCGACTATAAGCCCCCGCCTGTCGATTATATAGGTTGTGGGGATAGCCTTAACACTGTAATAAGAACCCGTTATACTTTTTTCATCCAGAACCGCGGGAAAACTCAGTTTATTTTCGCTCATAAATACGGATACTTTGCTTTTTGAATCGCCAAGGTTTAACGCGAGAATTTCTAATCCTTTGTCTTTCAATTTTTGATAAACCGCTTCCATAGAAGGCATCTCCGAACGGCATGGTCCGCACCATGTCGCCCAAAAATTAAGAAAAATCACTTTACCTTTAAATTGAGAAAGAGATATTTTTGTCCCGTCAAGAAGAGGTAAATTAAAATCTATTGGAGCGATACCTTCAGATACAACTTGAATTTTGGTTCCTTCAAAAGCCTTTATTACCGCATCAGGAATCTTTTTATTTTGACCGAATACGCCTACAGTCATAATACAAGCCATTATCAAAATAAAAATGCTCTTTTTCATAAATTCTCCTGTAAACGTATTATATCAAATAAAACGTTAATTTTCATTATTATTTAATATTTTCTCTATTTCTTCTTCAGGCTGAATAAATTCGCCGCTATCCGTATCATAAACAGTTGATTCCACATAAGGAACTGTACCGGAAAGTTTTGATTGCCATTTTGACGCTATTATGTTAAATGCTTTATAATCCCCTTTTGCGATCAAAATACCAATGACAATGAGCAATACTCCGCTGATACGCCGTATTAACGGAAGACGAGTTCTTAGTTTTGCTGATACTTTAACAAATGAATTAAAAAAGAACGAGGCCAATAAAAACGGAAGCCCCAAACCGGCGGAATAAAAAACAAGATAAACAACGGCAAGAGGTATACTTCCTTTATTTGTAGCCAACAGTAAAATGCCCGTCAGTACCGGTCCTACGCAAGGAGTCCATCCCGCCCCAAACGCTCCGCCCGCCAAGAAAGCGCCGATAATACCTTTTGGCCTGTTTTTTAGATGAAATCTTTTTTCATAATTTAATAAAGACAGAAAATCGAAAATGATATTTAGTCCGAGTATTATAACAATAATACCGGAAATCAGATTAATATAGTTAAAGACTCCGCCAATCAATATTATTGTTGAAGAAAAAATAACGCTTAAAACAACAAAAATAACGGTAAAGCCTAAAATAAAACTTATCGTTCTTGCGATAAGTCTGGGTCTATTATCGTCATTACCGTTCATCGGAGAGCCGCCAATAATACACAGATATGACGGGATCAGCGGTAAAACGCAGGGGGACAAGAAAGACAGTACCCCGGCGCTAAAAGCTATAAATATCGATATATTTTCAGAAACCATAATATATTTTAAAATAGTAATTATTTTTAAACAACTTGATAATTAATGAAAATCCCCCCACCGACTCCCAGTCTCCACACTTACTCGCAGTGGGATACTTAAGGCCGCCGCCTGTTCCATTTCCGTCTTAACCAATAATGACGTTTTCTCTGCATCACTCTTCGGACACTCAAGGATCAGTTCATCGTGAACTTGTAACAAAAGACGCGCCTTGCTTTTCTCAGCGGTAAGCCGTTTGTCCAGATTAAGCATTGCCATTTTTACAATGTCAGCCGCCGATCCTTGAATGGGAGTGTTAACCGCGATGCGCTCCGCTGCGGATTTTTCAGTTTTGTTATGCGAATTAATCGTGGGAATGTATCTGCGGCGGCTTGAAATTGTCGTAACGTAGCCTGTCTGTTCCGTCTTTTTAATAGTGTTTTCTATAAATTGCCGCACTCCCGAGTATGTGTTAAAATACGCGTTTATAAAATTTTGCGCTTCTGTGCGGCTTATATTTAATTCATTGGCAAGGCGGAAGGCGCTCATGCCGTAAATCACGCCGAAGTTAATCGTCTTTGCCATGCGTCTTTGTTCGGGTTTTATTTCGTTTTCATCAATGCCAAAGATTAATGACGCTGTTCCTGCGTGAACATCACGGTTTCCCTTGAACGCGGAAATAAGATTTTCGTCCTGCGAAAGATGCGCGAGTATTACCAATTCTATCTGACTGTAGTCGGCGGAAATAAGAACACAGCCGCTTTTTGCGATAAACGCTTCGCGGATACGTCTGCCTTCTTCGGCGCGGACCGGTATATTTTGCAGATTGGGTTCTCTACTGGAAAGTCTGCCCGTAGCGGTTCCGGTCTGCACAAAATTCGTATGCAGTCGCCCTTCGCCGTCAGCCATGTCAGCTAACGTATCGACATACGTTGATTTTAATTTTGACAAGGTGCGGTGGCGCAGGATAAGGGCGGGGACGGGATCCTCACGCGCCAATTCCTCAAGCGCCGCCGCATCCGTGGAGTAGCCGGTTTTAGTTTTCTTTCCTGGGGTGAGTTTGCGCTCAACATAAAGTACGTCCTGAAGCTGTTTTGTCGAGGCGAGATTAAACTCGTGTCCTACAACTTTCCATGTGTCAAATTGAATTTTATCAAGTTCGATTGCAAGTTCCTTCCCGTAACCTGTTAGCGCTTTTGGCTCAATTTTTATTCCCTCTCCTTCCATTTCCGCAAGAATGGGAAGCAGGGGCATTTCCAAATTTTCAAAAAGAGAGATGGATTCGGTTTTCTTTAATATCGGCTCAAGATGATGTTTCAGTCTGAGGCAAAAATCGGCGTCTTCACCCGAATAGCGCGTCGCGGTTTCCAGAGAGACAGCGTTAAACGTCATGCCTTTTGGAACTATGTCCAAATATTTTATGGGAGCGCAGTCAAAAGTGTAAGCGACAAGCGAGTCCAATGAATAAGTGTTACGCTCGGGATCTACAACCCACGCGGCCGTCATCGTATCCCAAATTTTGCACTTCCAGCGGTCAATACCCCAGCCGCGGCTTACTTTGTAATCAAACTTGGCGTTATGCGCGGCGATTGTCATTTCGTTATCCGCAAACAAGGGGGAAAGAAGGGAGCGGACCTTTTCAGGATTATTAAATTCTGAAAGCGTATCGCCGATGCCGTGGGGAGCGACCGGAACATAAAACGCCTCTTTTGGTTTTATCGCAAGCGAAATGCCGACGGGGTGGGAATGCCACGCGTCAAGGGAATCCGTTTCAAAATCAAGGGCTAAAAGTTTTTGTTTTTTTGCCTTTTCTAAAATAGAAATTAATTCATCGATATCAAGGATTGTCTTATAGACCCCGTCTCCAAGAAGACCTTGTTCAGCCTCCGGAAAAGATATTGATTCAGCTTGATTTACGCTATCCGTAGCTTCATGTCCGGATGAATTTTGCGTAACGGGGCTTTGTTCCGCGGTTGTCTGAGCGGCGGGTTTCACATTCGGATCAAGCTGCTTGGCGCTTTGCCTTATACCTTCGCGTATAAGCACTCTCGCTCCGGCGGACCTGTCAAGGTTTTCTATAGACAACTCGTCAATGGAATTAATTGTCAGTTTAACATCGTTTCGCAGGCGGATAAGAGACTGGGAAAAATAGGCGCTTTCTTTTCCTTCGGCGATTTTTTTTCCGGTAGACCCTTCAATCGCCGCTAAATTTTTATATATATCGTCAAGAGAGCCGTAACGCGTCATTAATTTGACGGCCGTTTTTTCTCCTATTCCCATTATTCCGGGAATATTGTCGGAATTGTCTCCGGTCAATGAAAGCAAATCAAGCACTTTTAGCGGTTCTACGCCCCATTCCTCTTTTACTTCATTATGGCCGATAAGGTCCCATGCCGGGCCCGGCGTTGCGGCGGTCTCATTTTTTCTATTAATTTTTGCGGGACGCAGTTCAAATATTCCGTCGCCGACAAGCTGAAGCAGGTCTTTATCCGAAGAGAGAATATAGCATTGTCTTTTTTCAGCGCGGCATTTTTCCGCAAGAGTAGCGATAATATCGTCCGCTTCAAAGCCCTCAACTTTCAATGATTGAACGCCCAACACCGATAAAAATTCTTCAACTAACGGAACCTGCTCGTGAAGGTCTTCGGGAGCTTTCTGCCTGTTCGCCTTGTATTCGCCGTACATCTTGTGGCGGAAAGTCGGAGTCCGCGAATCAAAAATCGCGGCAAGGCGGACGGGTTTTACCTGATTAAGACATTTACCGTCGTTATCAGCGACAGGAGCGCCGTCGTCAATCAGGGAAATTACAGTGCGGGCAAAGCCGAATAAAGCCGAAACATTTTTTCCGGCGTTATTTCGCAAAGGACGGGTTAAAAAGGCAAAATATGAACGGTAAATAAGACCATAAGCGTCAATTAAATAAAGGGGAGGCAAAGCGGAATTTTTCATATTATATAGTAACACAAGACAAGCGAACCTTGCAACGACAGCTAATTTATGTAATAATTCTATATATGAGTGAAAATTCCGATGACAAGAATGATAAGAAAGGCGATCCCATGTTTCCGTTTGGCGGACCGCCCAAAATGCCTGATTTTAAAGGGTTTGGGGGTTGGAAATTCCTCCTTATCTACGTTGTTATCCTGATTATCGGGATGAGTCTTTTTAATTATGTGTTTCTCAACAAGATGAATCCGGCGATAGATTTTTCTGAATTTAAATCCCGTATTTCAACAGGCGAAATTAAACGCGTGGAAATAACGGAATCTTATTTTACGGGTTTTACAAATCCCGACAGAAAAGAGTCTTCAAGGTCTGTTTCACGCTCTTACGGTCCATTTCAGCATGACAAAGTGTACCGTACCGTTTCGATTCTTACTGAAGGCTTTATAGATTTTTTGGACGCGAATAACGTTTCCTACGGCGCGGTTTCACGCGAAGGTAACGCGGTTTTAAATTTTATTTTCAGTTGGGTACTGCCGATAGCTTTCTTCATTTTTATCTGGCGGTTCGTATTCAGGCGTTTGGGGAATATGGGCGGCAATGTGCTTTCCATCGGGCAAAACCGCGCGGTTATTGTCGCCGAGGGGGACATTGTTACGCGCTTTAGCGATGTTGCCGGAGTCGATGAAGCAAAGGAAGAGCTTGTTGAAGTTGTCGATTTTTTAAAGAGTCCTCAGAAGTACAAGGAGATCGGCGGCAAAATACCCAAGGGTGTGCTTTTGGTGGGACCGCCGGGGACGGGAAAAACTTTGCTGGCGCGCGCCGTCGCGGGAGAGGCGAGAGTTTCTTTTTTCCGCATGAGCGGAGCCGACTTTGTAGAAATGTTTGTCGGCGTAGGCGCGGCGCGTGTGCGCGATTTATTCAAGCAGGCAAGAAACAAAGCTCCCTGTATTATTTTTATTGACGAGTTAGACGCAATCGGCAAGAGTAGGATAAACAATATCGCAGGCGGCAACGACGAACGAGAACAGACGTTGAACCAACTTCTTGTGGAAATGGACGGTTTTGACAACGCCAGCGGGCTAATAATCCTGGCCGCCACAAACAGACCCGACGTGTTAGACCCGGCGCTCCTGCGCCCCGGACGTTTTGATAGACAGGTGCTTGTGGACAAACCCGACCTCAAGGGCAGGGAGGCGATTTTATTAATTCATTCAAAGAATGTAATAAAGGACCCTTCTGTTAATCTGGAAACCGTAGCGCGTGTAACATCCGGTTTTTCCGGGGCGGATTTGGCGAATATTGTAAACGAAGCGGCGCTATTGGCGGTCAGGGCCGGACGGAAAATGGTAGCGCAACGCGACTTTGACGAAGCGATTGAAAAAACAGTCGCCGGCTTGCAAAAAAAGACCAGAGTACTCAAGTTTCAGGAAAGAAAATTGACCGCCTACCACGAAGCCGGACACGCCATAATAGCGGCGTTTACACCTAACGCCGATCCCGTGCAAAAAATTTCTATTATCCCGCGCGGTTTCGCCTTGGGTTACACCCTGCAACTTCCTCTTGAAGACCGTTATACGGTAACCAAGTCTGATCTTCTGGGACGGATAGACATTCTCCTTGGCGGGCGCATAGCCGAAGAAATGATTTCCGGCGAATACTCTACGGGCGCGGCCAGCGATTTAACCAAGGCGACGGACATCGCCCGCAAAATGATCACCGATTACGGAATGAGCGACCGTTTCCGCAACGTAGCGCTAACATCGCGCGGCATGAGCATGACAGGGCAGGAAAGGCAGGAGCCGTCTTTCCAACGCGAATACGCGGAAAGCACACAGCAGTATGTAGATGAAGAAATCGCACGTGTTATAGAGAACGAATACGCGAAGGCCAAAAAAATCCTGGAAGAAAAACGCGATATCCTGAATAGTGTTTCCGCCGCTTTATTGGAAAAAGAAACCCTGGATGAAAAAGAATTTAAATCCCTCATTGGAGAGGGAATATCGATAGTGGTATAAAGTCTATATTTATGTGCTATTGTACATGAGGTACGCGTTTTGTGCGACTAAAAGAGAAATGATTTTATTATTTCTGGGGCGGAGTTTCTTTATAGCGTGCCATAATGTGTTATTTTATCAATTTTTTTAATTACCATTAAATATAAATTATAAACCAAGTAATTTTTTTATATCCGATTCAATTACTTCTGGTTTTTTATTTGGACCATACCGTTTTACAACATTTCCCTCTTTATCAATTAGAAATTTAGTAAAATTCCATTTAATTTTTTTTGAACCAAATATACCCTTTTGCCGATTTTTTAAATATACAAATAATGGACTTTCTTTTTCACCGTTTACGTCAATCTTTGCAAACCGTGAAAATGTCGTATTATATTTTAATACACAGAAATTATTAATTTCTTTCTCGCTTCCAGGCGCTTGATTTGCAAATTGATTACAAGGAAAATCAAGAATTTCAAATCCCTTATCTTTATAAACATCATACAATTTTTGAAGTCCTGTATATTGTGGGGTAAAACCACAACCAGTTGCGGTATTAACTATTAATAAAACTTTGTTTTTGAATAATTGTAGAGAAACATTTTCTCCATTTACATTTTTGACTATAAAATCATAAATTGTCATTTTTATCTCCTTGAGTATAATATTACACCATTTTATAAAAAAATAAATAAATTTTTATATGTTCCAACATTTCTTCTTCAGCGATTGTTTCTCCATTTTCTATCTGATTCAAACCTACTTCAATTGCCTGATACAATTCAAGCACTACGGTTACTTTCTTAGAAAAAAATAGGGCAAAAAGCGATACTGGGCGCTAATATGCCGCCTATTTCTTATCTCCGGTTAAGTATTGTTGAGTCAGCTCGTTTACAACCTTATGTAAGGAATCATTAAAATCTTTCACATAACTCATAACCTCATTGTTTGCCATAGCGTCGGGTAGAAAGAATTGGTACGGTTCGGCATTCAGCGCAACTGAAAGTTTTGCCAATGTTTTTGCCGAGACTCCTTTTTTACAGTTTTCAATATCGTTAATAAAATTATGGGTAAGCCCCGTACTGAGGGCAAGATTTAATTGAGACATATTCTGAAGAGCTCTAAGGCGTTTAATATTACTGCTCATCAGCTTAAAAACATATTTTTCATCAATTTCGTTTTTCTTTGCCATTATTTTATTTTCATTTTTTATCAATTATTGACAAATAACATACGGTAAATAATTTGTCGCTGTGAGATTATATAAAAATTACGGTAAAGTCGTGTATTATTTTTCCGTCGGAGGCATTCCGTTTAAAAATAAAACTTCAGGACGGTATTCAAAATGCATTGTATCAAACATCGGCCACTTGCCGCCCCATATAAAACCATTGGCTTCAAACGCTTTTATTACCGCATCGGGCGGGTGGTATCTTTCGTTATACGAAACATTCCACCAATCGTTTCTATATTTGGAAGTCCATAGCCAGTATGTTTGTTTGCCGCCCAACGATTTTGGAAGCAAATCGACGGCAAGCCCGTAAGCGTGATATGAACGGGACTGGGTATCCGCGATATTCCGCCAGCCGTATCCTTCCAGTGAGCCGAGGGTGTCTATCCATTTTTGAAGCGCGGCATCGGTCTTTGCGGCGGCTTTAATTCGCTCTTCAACAACCGCGAGTTTTTGTTGAATACATTTATGGACTCTTGTGGATTTTCCAAGAAAATTTATTTTTACAAGCTGTTTTTCCGTTTCAGCGCGCGTGGAAGCAGACATAAGTTCATTAAGAAAAAAACCGGAACGTTGAAGAGTAGTTTGACTCCGGTTACTCACCCAGCTTCTAAATCTTTCTATATCCTGCGGTGTACGTTCTACCCACTGCGGCAATTCCTCAGTATATTGATAAAATTGATAAGGCCGGTATTTATCGGCATTTTCTAAATAGTTTTCAGGCAATATTCTTCCGCCGGCATAATAATACAATTTACCATTCATCAGAATTGTCCAGTCTCCATTTTGAAATTCCACTTTATCAACTTGATCGCGATAAGCTTCAAATATAGCTTTCATTACAAGCTCCGCTCTTGTCGGCGGCGGCGGAACAATAGACTGTTCAGAAACAGACACCTGCGCCTGAGCGGACGCGACCTGTTTGCTTCCAAAAGAAAATAAATTACAGGTGGAAAATAAAAGAATTACAATAAATTGAAGATAAGCGGTTTTTTTTATATCTCTTACCAATTTATATATTTTTTTCATTTAATAACATCCATACTATTAATTAATTAAGAATTATAATATAATCCTAAAATATGGGGAATATAGTGCGACACGGCATCGAAATGTATAAACAAACCATGAACCAGCCGTCCGAGAACGCCGCCGTAAAGGTTCCCGCCCGGCGCCCGCCAAATAATACTCCCGCTGTTTTCTATAAAGAAGCAAAAAAACCTCCCGTTTTTATACCTGAAAATAAAACTCCGCAGGAATCAAAGTACAGGCGAGTCGCGAAATTTCTTATTTTAATAGGCAGCGAATATGCGGCGGGAATTTTAGCGGAACTTGATCCTGGGCAAATTGATGAAATATCAAAAGAAATCGCCTCTATTAATATAATTACACCTGACGAAAGAGACCAAATACTCGCCGAATTCCACTCGCTGTTTTCCAAACCTTATAACTTTTCCGGCTCTTCACGCGGCGGAATAGAAACCGCGCGCCGTATTCTTTACGCGGTAAAAGGCCCTGAGGAAGGGGAAGAATTGCTCAACAGAGCCATTCCAAAATCGAAGGAAAATTTGTTTGGCTTTCTGGAAGAATTTTCCGCGGAACAGCTTGTAATGCTTTTAAAAGACGAAACGGATCAAACGGCTGCGCTTATACTTTCCAGAATGACGGCAAAACTTTCCGCGGAAATATTGGGCAAGCTTCCGTCAAACCGAAAAGCGGTAATTTTAAAACGAATAGCGCATCAGAGCGAGGTCGCGCCGGAAGTGCTTGAACAGGTGTCCGCCGCGTTAAGGGAAAAAATCAGACACGTCGGCGGCGGTTCCAATGACATAAAAATCGACGGGATGCGGGCATTAACCGCGATTTTAAAACAGGGGGATTATTCCTTTGGCGATAAATTAATAAATGAGATAGAAAAAGACGATCCTAAAATCGGGCAGAATTTAAAAGAAAAACTTTACACCCTTGATGATGTTTTACTTGCGGTTGACCGTCCCATTCAGGATAAATTATCAACAATGACGGATCGCGATATCGCCATTTTATTAAAGGGCAGGGGAAACGAATTCTACGAAAAAATAATGTCCTGCGTTTCGGCGGGACGCAGAAAATCAATCCGCGAAGAAAATGAAATTCTTGGGGCTGTACCGAAACGCGATTGTGATTCAGTCGCCAGAGAATTTCTTACATGGTTTAGATATGCCCGCGAGAACGGAGAAATTTTGCTTTACAGCGACGAGGATGTAATTTTATGAACAAAACAACGCTGGAAAAAGATCAAAAATTAAACAGCGGATTTGTAATTCTTGATATAGTCGAACTTGAAGAACTTAAAGCGCGGGGTATTTGGGCTAAGCACGAAAAAACAGGCGTAGAAGTTTTTCATGTGTTAAACGACGATAATGAAAACCTTTTTTCTTTTTCTTTCGCGACTATTCCGGAAGATAATACCGGAGTGGCGCATATTCTGGAACATTCCGTTCTTTGCGGATCGGAGCGTTATCCGCTAAAAGACGCGTTTATCGTTCTTGCGCAGGGAAGCCTGCAAACATTTTTAAACGCGATTACTTTTCCTGATAAGACAATTTATCCCGCAAGCTCGACAAATGAACATGACTATTTTAATCTTATGTCGGTATACGGCGAATCGGTTTTTCACCCCCTGCTTCCTGAATGGACATTCATGCAGGAAGGACACAGAATGGAGTATCAGAACGGAAAGCTTTCCATTACCGGCGTTGTTTACAATGAAATGAAAGGCGCTTATTCATCGCTCGACACTTACGCGAGTCTCTGGTCGGTAAAAGCGGTGATGCCCGACACTCCCTACGGTTTTGAATCAGGAGGCGATCCGCGGGCGATCCCGCAATTAACATTGGAAGGCTTAAAAGAATTCCACCGCAGTCGTTATTCTCCCGCAAACTGTAAAATTTTTCTTGCGGGTAACATCCCCACGGAAAAACAGCTTGCGTTTTTAAATGATGAATTTTTTTCCAAACTGGAAGGCGGTAAGGCTTGCGATCCCATCGTTAAAGCGCAACGCTGGAAAGAACCTAAAAAATATCATGTGCTATGTCCTTCGGGCAGTGAGAGAAAATCGACGATTTTTCTTTCATGGCTTTGCTCCGATGTCACCGATATTAACGAAAATTTAGCGTTAGTGGCGCTTGCGGAAATTCTTTTGGGACACGACGGCTCTCCTCTGACAAGAACATTGATTGAGTCCGGACTTGGAGAGGATATTTCCCCAGTATCGGGACTTGAAGGTGAGATTCGGGAAACTTTATTTATCACGGGATTAAGAGGCGTAAAAGGAAACATAAAGCAAAAAAGCGAAGCGATAGAAAAATTAATAATTGGAGAACTGAGCAGGCTTGTAAACGAAGGTATTCCGCCCGAAGAAATAGAAGCCGCCCTTTTATCGCTTGAATTTTCCCAACGTGAAATACGCCGCTCAGGAGGACCGTTCTCCCTTATTTGGATGCGCCGCTCTCTTAGGGCGTGGCAACATGGTTGTAATCCATGGGAAGGGCTATTGGTTACCGGACCCCTTTGTAAAATAAAAGAAAATCTTTCACGCGATAAAAAATACTTTGAATCTTTAATTAAAAAATATTTACTTGATAATCAGCACCGCGCCCTTGTTATAATAGAGCCAAAAATTGATTTTTTACAAAAACAGGAAAAGAAGCTTTCTAATGAGCTAAAAAACATCCAAAAAAAATTAACCAAAGAAGAATTACAACAAATTATTAATAAATCCAAAGAACTGGAAAAAATACAAAGCGAAGCGGACAGCCCGCAGGCGCTTGCGACAATCCCGCATCTTTCGCGTAACGATCTTACCGTAAATGAAGAAACTATTCCGCGTCGTCATGAAGATTTACGCGGAGTCCCTTCTCTTTGCCATGAACTTTACACTAACGGTATTACATATATGGAACTGGCTTTCCCCGTAGATATTTTGCCGCCGGAAGATTATTTCTGGCTGCCGTTTTTCTCAAGAACGGTTACTTCCATAGGGCTTCCGGGTATGGACTATGGAGAAGTGTCAAGTTTAATGGCGCGTACGGTCGGCGGTTTTATCACGATTCTTCACACGGGATCGACAGCGAAGAACACTCCTCCGTATCTGCAAACCGCTTCCGGTAATTTTGATTTGTCGGGCCGCGACTGGATAATATTCCGGATAAAATGCCTTGATGAAAAAATAGCGCCGTCACTCGATCTAGCGATGCGCGTAATCTGCGAAGCGGATTTTTCCGACCGCAGAAGAATAAATGATCTCGTTCTGGAAATGAAAAGCGAAATTAACTCCAGCCTCGCGCCGATGGGACATATTTATTCATCCGGTAGGGCGGGCCGTTTTAAATCGCGTTCAAAGAGGGTGGAAGAAAAATACTCAGGGATTTCGCAGATTGAATTTGTTCATCAGCTTGCCGGGTATGATACAGGGGAAATAATTAACAAATTGCAATACATTAGGGAAAAAATTATTAAGGCGGGGCTTATTGTAAATATAACGGGGAGCGCTCTTAATGTCGCAAATGCGGAAATAGCGCGAAGATTCAGCCGCTTCGGCCCGCCTTTGCCCCGGCTTTCCGCGGAGATTGGCGCAGGTACGCAAACCGCACAAGTGCAAGAGGTTTTTGCTTCCAAGTCTTTACAAGTGGGTTTTGCCGCATTGACGCTAAATTCAGCGCCTCATGACACATTGGAATCAGTTGCGCAATATGTTTTAACGCATCAGTTGAGTACCGGGGCGTTATGGGAAGACATACGCATGAAGGGCGGCGCTTACGGCGCATTTATAAACACCAATGCGCTTGAGAACTGCGTATCTTTTGCAACATACCGCGATCCGAATCCCCTGCGTTCATTGGATGTAATTTCTTCAATACTTAAAGACAACTCTTACGGAAAATGTTCCGAGGACTATCTTGTCAAATCCATAATCGGGTGTTACTCGAAAGAGACGCGTCCGCAAACCGCCGCGGAAAAGGGCTTGGTTGATTTTTACAGATTTCTTTACGGCATAGATGAAAGTTACCAAAAAAGAAAACTTGAACGGTTAATTTCCGTCTCAACCGCCGATATTGAAACTGCTTTTAATTCATTAGGTTCCAGGGTAACCTCACCACCGGTAATAATCGCGGGCGTAAAAAAAGCCGAGGAAGCCGCTAAAACGCTTGGAACCGACGTACAAATGTTGAAAATATAATTCCGCTTAAGCGCCCGTCTTTTTCAACGACTCTTTAAATATCTTATCCGCGTCAAGTTTATTATCCACGCCAAACAACGGAATTATTCCTTCGTTATCGACGCTTCTGAACAACGGTCCCGGCTTATCATAGTATACCCAACTGTTTTCATTATTAACGATATAATCCAAAACCGTAACCGCGGACAGCGAAAAGAAAATCAATGTGGCGTTCATCCGTCTTTCCGGCGTAAGCATCATATCAAGCCTTCTGGATACGGGATTTGGAACCTGAAAATTATATGTCGCCCACGGATTATTAATTCCCCTGCACGGAGCCTTAGCAGGCGCTCCGCCCGCGCGTATTCCCTGTTCTATGCCAAACGCGAACGCCGTCAGATATTTACGCAGTTTTCTTACCTCACTGTAAATCGGGACGATATCGGTTTTTGGAAACGGAGGAGGTCCTATGGATTCAAATTTATAGTACGGAAGGAAATAAAGCCTTTTTATCCAATGGAGTTCATTCAGGTTTTTTCTAGCGTAAGGCGATAACCTTGAATCCTTTGAATTTTCCAACATTCTGCAATATTCGGACAGGCGCGGAAGATAATCTCTGGAAAAACTGTCTTCTATGTAACTGCGCCAGTTGTTTAAAATATCCGCAAGTTCATCGCTGATATTTATAGACGATCCGTCCGCGCCCGTAATTACATTAAAATTCACATAACGCAGTCCGATAAAAAGATCATCAAGTATGTGCAGTAAAACACAAATATATTGAAGCGGGTCTTTAGGGGAAATTAATTCGTAGCCGTGTTTCAGGTTATATACATTCGCGAAATACGGATAAAAATCCGGAAATTCTTCCAATTTATCCCATCCGGCTTTCGGAAAGAGGACTTCCATCGCCGTCCGTCCCTGTTCCATGGATTTACGTTCGGCTCTTTCGGCTTCTTGTTTTGCCCTTAGCGCGGCGGCTTTCGGATCTTCGGGAACTTCCTTTTTTTCTTCGCCGGATTCGCCGTCTTCTTCGTTTGTTCCGTCTTCATTTTTTACCGCTTCTTCCTCATCCGCGCTTTTTTGAAGAGCGTCTACGTCAATGCTGTCAATCTGTTGCGGGTTTAAATCCACCGGGCTTAACTGATCAGTTTCCTTAACATTAAGAAAAGCGATAAAACGCCTTCGTCTTTCAATAAAAAAGCGTTCATAAACAATATAACGATCGGAAATTAATTTCATTAAAATCGGGTACATGCAAAAGCAGACGTTTTTACGGACATCTATAAGTGACGCGATAATGTTGCGTATAATTTCCTGATATTTATCTTTTGCTTCCATAGGGCTTTCTATGTACAGTATTTTATAGATTAATTTAAAAGCGGCTTTTATATTATCTATGCTTAAATCATCAAGTATAAATATTGGTTTGTATATTCCCCTAAGGACATCTGAAAAATCGTGAACCGTTACAGAACGCGGATGCGATTGTAATTCGGAAATATTTTTCGCAAGTGTTTCGATATCCCAGCCCCGGAGCGTTTCCAGTACCTTATATACAAACAAAGACGCTCTTTTTAACTGGGTATCGCGTTTTTTATTGCTTTTTGGAAACAGGCTCCTTGTCGAGTTGACCAGTTTTTCAATTTTATTGTAATACTCATTCAAGCGGTTGATTACAAAACGCTGATTTACATAATCAATAGGTTCTTTGAAAAAAGAAAAAATCGATGTAAGAACCTGCAAGGAATTTTTTATTTCAAAAACAACCTGGCTCGCGTATTGATCTATTTTTACTCTTTCTCTGTAACTAAGCTTTGCGGGAACCGAAGGATCGTCTCCGGGATACGGTCCCGATCGTTTGGTCCTTGATTCACCGGCTAGTTCTTCTTCCGGCGCTAAATCTATTCTGCGGCGTTTCTTGCCGCCGATAATGTCATTATTTTTTTTCTTGTCGCCTTCCGGGTCTCGTTCCGTTCCTACTTCGCCGCCAAGGAGTTGGGCCATTCGTTTAGCTTCAATATCGTCTTTTACACCTAATTTATCCCGAACGCGGCTTAATTCGCCCGGCGCATAAATCGCATTACTCTTCTTCTTTGCCATACTCACACCCGCAAATAAAGTTTTTCACCGATTCCAAAAAGATTTTTTATTTGTATCTTTTCTCCTTCGGAATTGGCTAGCATTCCATTAAAATACCCCAATGGAACATTAAAATCGGCTCTCGTAAATAACGATTTTACGCCGCTTTTATCCGGCTCTTTTGGGGTAAACGTTAAATCAACCATACCTTCAACATCCTGGATTATCCAATCGGCGTCAATTCCGTTTGGCATTGTAATTCGCACCGGCGGCAACGGGGTTAATTTCCCGTTTACCCACAAAGCGTTCTCGTTGTTTTTATTTGTATCCTTTGTTTGATTTTCGGCAATATGAAAGCCGAAACGTCTGTTTTCCTCATCAAAACTCGCGGCGCTACACATGGTTGTATGCATTCTGTACGGGAAAAACCCCTTGCAATCCCAAAAAACCCCCGAACAGATATCTTGTTTTAAGGTTATTCGTTTCCCTCCCAAAACCATGTCTCCTCGGACAGGGGCAAACGCTTTATAAGCGTACATTATTCTTTGCTTTGAGAATCCGAGAGTAGCCGCCATCGGGGTAACATCCTGACTGTTCATATCGTAGGCAAGGTGAATGGTCAACGGAGGGTGTTTTCTGTCCGACTCGACATTTATATCCAGCTTTACCGTGTCCGCGTCAAGCCAGTTATGAATACGGAAGAAAAAACGCGTTGAACGGCTGTCTACCGAAGAATTTGCAAGGCTGACAGGCAACTGCCAGCCTGTACCCGGCATTATTTTTCTATAGAGATATTTTTGTCCTTTTTCCCTTTCATAAAGTAAAACTTGCGCCATTCTGTACATTTTTACATTACAAAAAATCGCATCCAATAAAAAATAGTTGTTTTGCACGCTAAAACACTGCCATTCTTTTATTCGTAAATCTTTCGCCCATCGAGGCAGGGGATATTTGTAAGGTTTGCGAATTTCCTGTAAATCTACCTTTTCAAAAGCCTTATTCCATGTCCCTATAATAGGATTTCCGTCTACAATAGGCGAGGCAATTGGAGGCAGTATTTCCCTAGTATACATCTATGTAGATTTTAGCATACTTTACGCTTATTTGCAAAAAGCGTCTTTCTTTCTGTTGAAAAATCTCATTTATTTCTGTAAAATTGACAAAAGGCAGAGATATGAATTGTGATCCGGCAAATCCCAAAGGTACGGGGATTGTTGACGTTTGGCAGGAATCCGCCCCGGTACGGTTTGGCTCGATAGATAAATCAGACAGGCTTACTCTTGATGCGGTATTCCAATTTTTTCAGGAAGCGGCAATATGTCATGCGGAAAATCTGGGTGTAGGACGCGAGGATTTGGCAAGAACCGGCCAGGCATGGATACTTTCGCGAATATCCGTACTGGTTAAAAGGCGGCCCGAATACCGCGAAAATATTAAAATCCGCAGTTGGCCGCGCGGTTGGGAAAGGTTGTTTGCCATACGTAATTACGAAATAAAAGACAAAAATGACACGGCGGTCGTCTCCGCTCGTAGCGCGTGGTTAATTGTAGATATGGAAAAACGCCGCCCTTTAAGACCTCAGGCCGTAATGGATAACCTCCCCAAAAATGAGGGATTGGATTCCCTTACCACGGAGGAAAATGGGGCGGCCGCACTTACAGAGCGCGGGGATCTTCAAAAAGTTATGGAAAGAAAAGCGCTCTACACCGACATAGATTACAACGGGCATGTAAATAATATCCGCTACGTCCAATGGATAGAGGATACCCTCGACCCGCAACTTTTGGAAAAAGCGGATAAATTACGCATTGATATCAACTACATGAATGAAATCATGCTTGGGGAAACCGCAGAGCTTTTATCCGCGCCGATTTTGGGTGAGAATAACGCATTCGCTTTTGAAGGTCGTAAAAAAGATGGCGGACAAGCGGCATTTAGGGCGGAATTGCGTCTGGATATTTCACAATAAGATAACGGACGAAAACCCCAAATTCCTCTTCTTTGTGATCTTTTCTTACTTCGCGCTCTTTGTGAGAATCTTTTCGTATAAATTAAGGAACAGTAATCTCCGAGGCGGCTTTTCCTTCCCGTGAGTAACTTCTGCGCGGATTATTTAAATCTACAAAACGCTTGCCCTGACAGAAAAACACGTATTGGTATGTGCCGGATAACAGCGGGAGCGTGAGGGTATAAACGCCTGCGGGGTTTTCTTTAAGTTCGTACATAAAAGGGTCCCACCCGTTAAAACTGCCGGCTACGGTGACCGTCTCTCCAGGGGGGCCGTTAAAGGTAAAAGTCAATCCTTCGGGTAGTCCTTTAAGGGGGTCAAGTTTTACCGGCCTAGGCGGCATACGCACCACCGATAAAGTCAGGCCGGAAACCAGGTCTCTGCGGGTTAGGGAATTATTCGGGTCTGTTGTCCACAGGCCGTTAATTACAAGCCTATATCCAACTTCCTGTAATTCTTCAGGAACCTCAAATACATGGAATTGAATACCCGAATCTTTATAAGGATCGGGGACTTTTTTACCGGGCGGAATTGGCGCATTTAAGGGGTCTTGAGGGACTAGAAGCTGTTTAAACCAGTATGTATTGGCAAAATTCTCATGGGCAAAGGCAATTCCTACCTTTCGCAGGTTTGTATCGGCGGTAAAAATTACAAAATCTTTATAAATTATCGGTGTTCCGGGACCCGGCATGGTCAATAAGCGTTCAATAACCTCGTAAGTCTCCCAGTTTTCAGCCCCTGCGGTAACCGTTATAAAAGAGAAAATCAACGTTAAAAGAACAAAAAACCTAATCGTTTTCATACATTCTTTACAATTATCGGTCGATATATAATTATCTTAATATGCCGTCTTTAAGCGCGCTGGGGCAATTTAAGTCCTCCTTTAATAATATCGCAAACGAGAAAGCCGATATTGAATCCCTAAAACTGCCTTTTGATGACTTAAAGCTCCCGACGACGGAAGCGCCTCCTTTTGAATTTAAAAGACATGAAGACACGCAAATTGATGTTCCCGCAGACGACACGGGCGGCGGCGATAATTTTGACGATAATTCATTATTAAATGATATTCCCGGTAATGATAGTCCGCCACCCTTTGATATGCCCGCAGGCGGCGCAATGTCCGCTCTTGATGATTTTCTAAAAGACATAAACCCCGCTACTTCGGAACCTGATACCTTAAGTGCGGATGATTTTTTAAGCGGTCTTCAGAATGATGCCGCACCGGATGTTTCAGATACGTCTGATGCCTCAGGCGCGGATGACTTTTTAAGCGGTTTTCAAAATGATGCCGCGCCGGATGCCTCAGGCGCTGATGATCTATCCTCCCTTATGGGCGGCGGTCAGGACGAGACCCCTTCTTTCGACAATGAAGGCGCCCCACCCGATGATCTTTTATCGGGCTTTTCCGATGATATGGAATCCGCACCCGCCGATTCCGGACTTCCCGACTTTAGTCAAGATGCATTTAACATTGATGCGGAACAGGATGAAACTGAAAACGAGGATTTGGGAGCGATAGACTTAGGCGGAGAAAGCCGGGACGGCGGACTTAGCTCGTCAACCGAATCTGATGCCGGCGCTGATGATTCAGGTCTTGATAATACCGCATTTGACACAAGCGTTTTTGATACAAATCAGGACGGTTCTGAAACAGGCGCGGATGATAATCAATTTGGAGGTTTACCTTCTGAACAATTTCCGGATTTTAACGACGGAATTGATCTCGGCGGCGAATCCCGCGATTCTACTTCTGGAACTGAGGACGATGATCTTTCTTCGGACACTTTACCGGATATAAGTTTTCCCGGAGGAGACGATTCAGGATTTAATAATGATCTCTCTGGCGGGGATGATTCAGGTTCAGACGCGAGTTTTGAGTCTACTTTACCGGACATAGATTTTACAAGTACGGACAGTTCCGCGGGTGATTCCGGCGCTATGCATAATTATGGAGATGTGGGCGCTGATTTTACGGACGATTCAATTGAATTTGGAAGCGGCGACGGCGAAAGCGAACCTGCGGCTCAAGAACAACATGATTCAGGTTTTTCAGGCGATGCTTTCGGCGGTGATGACGCATTTTCACTTTCCGGTCTTGATGATATTTTAAATAAATCAAAGGCAAGCGAACCAAAACCGCCGCCGCAGAAGAAAGGCTTATTCGGCAGAGGTAAGCCAAAAGAAGAAGAAAAAAAAGATGAAGAAAACATAGATGAAATCTCGTTAAGTCAGGAAAATGTTGACAGTTTGATACGCACTCTTTCGTCCTATCCGTTGAACCTGAAAATCATCTGTGAAGAATTAATAGCCGAACAGGTTCTCCTTCCGGAACAATTATCAAAATTAATACGCCTTCTTGTAAATGGCGCGTCCGTCAAAGAAACCGCGGCTTTTGCCGAACAAATTACCGGTAAGCCGATTGTTATTCCCAGAAGTTTTGAAAAAAGCACGGGGGCGGATTTTGAAGCGGAACAGTCAAGTTTCGCGTATATCTTTGTACATAATTTACTCCCGGTAATAAAGTTGTTTGCATTCATCGCCGCGATGGCAGGCTCTATCATATATCTTAGTTACAAATTTATTTACATACCTCTTAAAGCCGAATCCCTATATAAACGCGGATATGAACGTATTCCCGCGGGAGAATATCAACGGGCGAACGAATTATTCCACGAAGCTTTTACATTGCACCGTAAGAAAAAATGGTTTTATTCTTACGCCGAAGGGTTCATAGATCAACGCCGTTACATGCTTGCGGAAAGTAAATATGACGAACTTTTAAGATACTATCCGCGGGATAAAAAAGGCGTTTTGGATTATGCGGCTCTTAACTCTAAATATTTAATGAATTACGATAAGGCAAACAGACTTTTACAAAGAGAACTTCTTGATTACGCTCCCAATGATTATGACGGACTTCTTGCCGCCGGCGACAATTTCCTTGACTGGGCCGATTCCAATCCTTCAAGATTTTACGATCACTACGATGACGCGCGTTTTGCTTACGCCAGGCTCATAGAAAAATACGGATGGATGCCGCCTGTTGTTGAACGGATGATGAAGTATTTTATCCGCACGGATAACCTTAAAGAGACGCTTCAATTAAGAGTCTGGTTTGAGAACGATCCAAAGAGGCGAAAACTCTCTCCTGCGTCTCTCGCGGAACTTGGCGGCTATCTTTTGGACAAACAGCTTGAAAAGCCGACCGGCGTACCCAATTTCTATGTTGAGAGTATAGAAAGCGTAAGGGCTATGCTTTTACAGGCAATCGCGGAAGATCCGTATCTGCCTGAACCGCATTATCATCTTGCCCGCTATCATCATAATCTCGGCAATATCCACGAAGAACGCCTAACCTTAGAAAACGCCATCCGCGCCTTTGATCTGGCTAAACAGGAAACCGTTAAACGCCGCCTTTACCGCGTTGACACTCAATATCGTTATGCGAATCTGCTTATCAACAACCGGGAATTTTTCCCCGCCGACGAACAGGCGGTAAAAGGGATTGAACTCTTCGAGGACTTCCTTAACAGGAATTTAATACCCCCCTCTCCCCAACTTGGCCAATTATACGCAATCCGCGGAGACCTTGAATACTTTGTAAAAACAGGCAATATGGAAGCCGCCATCGCCAACTACAAAAAAGCCGAAGGATACGGTTATGCCCCCCCTGAAATTGAGTATCGTATGGGCGCGGCGTATTATCAGCGTGAGGACTGGAGAAACGCCCTTGAATATCTGTTTAAAGCTTCAAAGGAACTGCCGTTGAACAGACGGCTTCTCTTCGCAATGGGAAATGCGGCTTATCAGCGCGGCGACTACTTTGCGGCTCAAGGCTATTACAACCGTTTGCTTGATATTCTCGAAGTCCAGCGCACAAGATTGCCCGTATTATTGCCAAATGACAATATCCAATTCCTGGAAACCGGAGAACGCCTGATGATGGCTCGAAATAACGCCGGAGTCGTAAATGAAGCTCTCGCCCGACAAACAGGCAACCGCGAATATCAGTCCAAAGCGATGGTTTTATACGCCGAATCCTCCCGCGCATGGGACGCGATAACCCGCAACCCAGAATCAATGGTAAGAATGCGCCTTACGGATAGCCCCGGAGCCCCAAGTATCAACCTTGGCTACCTGAACGCAAATAACGCCCTGCGCCCCAGCAGTGGTTACAGACCGCAAATCTTCGTCCGTATCGATAAAGACGCTCTTGAACCCTCCCATTGGGAAGAATTAGCTCCATTTGGCGGCTTGTAGGGCATTTTACACCGTAAAAGCTATAAAAATTGTACAAAGTACCAAAATAAATTTTAAAAATTTTTCTTGACGAATTTACATGATCATGGTAAAATTAGATTTACCAGTTTGGTATTCATCAAATTCTTACCTTTTGGATAAAGCTATGCAGTATTTTGATACTCATGCCCATTTAGGGCTTATTGTTGAAGACCCTATAGAGCAGTTAATTGTAATTCAGGAAGCCCGTCAGGCTTCCGTTACCAGAATTGTCTCGATTTGTAACAGTCTTCATGACTTCGGTCATGTTTATGAGAATCTCAAATCAGCGACAAATGTTTATCATGCGGTAGGTGTAAGTCCGTCCGAGGTGCAAAATCCCGGCAAAGACTGGCAGCAACATATTGAACAAAGCGTCCAATATCCGCGGGTAGTCGCAATCGGAGAAATCGGCTTGGATTATTACCGTAAATTCGGCGATAAGAAGTCTCAAATCGAGTTGTTCATCACCCAGCTCGATCTTGCGGCAAAACTCAATATGCCGATTATAATTCATAACCGCGATGCGGGACACGACGTGCTTGATATTCTTCGCGACCGTCTGCCTCCGAAAGGCGGCGTGCTTCATTGTTATTCCGAAGACGCGGCTTATGCCGAAAAAGCCCTTGAGCTTAATCTGTACTTTTCTTTTGCGGGAAATCTTACATATAAGAACGCTAAGAATCTGCACGAAACACTCTCCGTTCTACCCTTAGATCGCATATTGATAGAATCGGAAAGCCCGTTCATGGTTCCGGCTGAACATCGCAACAAAAGAAATATGCCCAAGTATCTGCCGCTGACCGCCCGTTTTATGGCAAATATGCTAGAAATGGACGAAGAGGCTCTTGCCGCCCAGCTTTGGAAAAACGCGAATAAATTTTTCGGCTTGCCGAATGAATAGCGTGAATTTCCGATCACGATTTCTTATTTCGGAAAAATTAAGCTGAGTTGGAACCGCTACCGATAGAAGATAAGAAATTATTATTTTGGCAAAATTTTTGTAGATGTAATTCTAACATTTTTTACTTTATTTTTATTATAGTATTGTCCTTTTAAAAAAACAAGTCGGAAACTCTTAATAATCCAAAAATTTTATGCTTAATGAAAGAGAATATAGATCAATATTTTAAAACTTTTACAGCGACAAACCATAAACCTGTGATCAGGGGAACTAATTATAGTATTCAGAGAAGAATAAAGTTGATTCCTTTCACTTGACTAATTACTTATCTGGTATATATTAAAGTAATTAAGACATACTGGTAAGCAAGAGCTACAAACGACGCGGTAAAGGGAGATAACCGGCGTGAGTTACATGGGTTAGCGTGAGAGAGCAAGAAAGTTAAAATGAGTTTTTATCATCCTGTAAAGATTGGAGCGCTTGAACTTTCAGGAAATCTCTTTCTTGCGCCTGTAGCGGGGTACACTGACCGAGCATTTCGTTCCATTTGCGCCGAGGAGGGGGCGGATTTTTCATTTACAGAACTTGTCTCCGCCGAAGCGCTTTACCGAAACTGCGGACGTTACGGGCTGGGTGGAACAGATGTTCCCAACAGGGCGGTTGAGACCGCCATCAATCTGGTTCGGCGGGGGGAGAAAGAGAAACGTTATGCGATACAATTATTCGGCGCGGAGAGCGAATCCGTCTACAAGGCGGCTATCCTGCTCGCGCCGCTAAAGCCGGACGCTGTGGATATAAACGCCGGTTGTCCTGTTCCCAAAGTCGTAAAAAACGGCGCAGGTTCAGCATTGATGAAAAATCCGTCCGGCATCGGCAGAATAGTGGAAGCCGCGGTTCGCGCTTCCCGTGAAAGTTTAGGCAGTGTACCGATAACAATAAAAATCCGTTCAGGCTGGGACAGTAATTCGCTAAACTACACCGAGTGCGCGCGGATCGCCGTCGAAGCCGGAGCGGAGATGGTCAGCCTGCATCCCCGCACACGCGCGCAAAATTACGGCGGCAAAAGCGATTGGTCGCACATAACCGATTTGGTCTCCCGACTGTCAGTCCCCGTTACCGGTTCCGGCGATCTTTACACGCCGGAGGACGCGCGACAAATGCTCAAAGACACGGGCTGTGCGGCGGTAATGTTCGCAAGAGGCGCGCAGGGCAACCCGTTTATTTTTTCGCAAACCCATTTCCTGCTGGAAACAGGCTCTTGGAAACCCGCCGCATTTTCCGCGCGAATAGCCGCCGCAATGCGCCACCTTGAAATGCTTGCCGTAGACATCGGCGAACGCACAGCCTGTCTTGAAATGAGAAAACAATTCTGCGCCTACACAAAAGGCGTAGTCGGCGGCGCGGCACTGCGCGAAAAAGCTGTTCATGCGGAGACGATTGAAGAATACCGGCGTATCGTTACAGAGGCAAATCTAGCCGGGTATGTTGACTTAAATTGACACAGAAGTAATACTTTAACTATAAATAAAAAATAAAAGTGAGGTGTTATTATGTCGTTTATTCTCTTACTTATTTTATTTGCCGCCATCGGCGTTGGTCTTGGTATTTTATTCAACAAACTGGTTATTAAAAATTTTCCTGAGACTGGCAGGAAAATGAATTATGTTAATACGGTAATAATTTTCTTATTAATTACTGTAGTATTATTTGCGGCAATATATGGAAAATTTAAAATTGATTCTTATGTTAATAACTATTCCAATGAAATTGAACAGTATATTGTAAAAAACCATTCAAACCTTGATTTTGTCAAAAACGGGCTAGATATAACCGCGGTTAGTAATGATATTTCCAAATTAAATAATACTATAAACGACTTAAATGTTGTCTTATGGCCAAAAGCCGGCGAATTCGGCGTTCCAAAATTTCTATATAACATGATTATAGGCAATGTAGTAAAAGAACTACATAAAAGAATCGCCAGTGCCAACGCGGTCGTAAATACTTCTAATTCTTTTGTTAACGAAAAGAATTTTCTGACTGTTTCATCATTAATAAACGGTTTACGAATCAGCATATTGAAAATCGTAAAAATCATTGTATTTGTCATTGTTGTTATTTGCGTAATTCTTTTAGGAATTTATATACTTGTTTCATTATCAACAGCGTCTAAAGAAAAAAAGAGGATTAAAGGTAAAAATGCGGGTTGAAATATTAATATGAGGTTATTTATGAATACGGGTATTTATACTTTCTGCGAATAAACATATTCCTCTATTTGCGATAAAAAATCCTCATAGAAATCAGTATATTTATTTTCTTTCTGTAAATCAGATATAAGCGTTTTCATTTTATTTTCAAAAATTTTAAAATTTTCAACCGATATATTTTGTTCTATCCCATTACGGGCAAGAGAGAAAAGCTTCTCTCTGCGAATATAATAATTATCGCCAGGAAGATTAAAACTATAAAATAATAATTCTATATACTTGTTTAATAAAGTCACAGTTTTGCATAAACATCCAAATTTATACAAAGTAAATATATCAAAAGTATTAATTATATCTCCGTTTAGGTATCCGTCAATAATGCGTAAAATATTTTCTTCATCGCCCATGGAAGCGAGAAAATGATTTACAACAAAACCTTGATCAAGGGTTAGACCCATATTTAATGAACCATTTTTTATCTCATTAATAATCTTTTGTTTCTGGGATTCAGTTGACACTTGTATACAGTATTCAATTATTGTTTTTCTATATTGATAATTTATATCCTTATCATCTATCTTTATTGTCGATAAAACCAAATCAATTGTAAAATGAGGGAATAAATCATCCACATTATTTTCTTCGCACTTTGACCAGAAATTTGAAATAGGAGAATATTCACCGGAACTAACAAACTTATTTTCTTCTAAGAACATTTCTCTAGTCTTCTTGATTATGTATCTTTTTATACAGATATTTAAATCGTTGTCATTCATCGTATTGTAATATTCAAGTAAATAATTAAATATTTGTAAACGTGTCAAAGAATTCCGTAACATATCAATATTTTCCAATCCATATTTGACTATCTCGGATTGGGAAATCATAGCGCCGAATACATCTTCAAACCACATAAGATTAACACTGTAACTTATCATCGCATGTTCACCGTATGGATTACCGCAAGCGATTAATTTTAACGCGTCATCCTTACTTACATATTCGGGAACAATATTATCCATTAAATATTTTATATAATAAAGAAATGGCGATACCCAATGAGTACTCTTCATGCCGTCAAAATCATTAATTTTTTTATTTTTAAATTTTTCCGGTATATCGTTGTTCATACTATCTAATATTTTTAATTTAAGTTCTTCGTTTTCATTTATTTTGTTAAATAATTGTTTAAGTAAATCACCGGCATACTGCCTAATATAAATCCAATAAAAATATATATAGAATGGTTCCGCTTGCCATTTTCTCGCATACGTTAAAATTTTAGTTTTATTAATATTATTTTCCGCGTAATCTGCACCTATATAATATTCTATAATAAACAATACCGTTTTTGAAAATATAGGCGGAGATTTATATTCTTTCCCAAAATAATATTCCAGACGGTTAAGAATATACCCGGATTCTAACGAATGAAGCTTCCCGATAAATGTTTTATTTTCATTTAAATTATCGGGATTGTTCAAATAGTCAACGGCTTTTGAAAGTTCTTCTAATAACACATCGTTATCTAATACTAAATGTAATTCATTATTAAGCATTTTATCTATATTGTTTTTTATTTTTATTTTCTGTTCTTCAAATACTTTTTTCGCTTCTATATGTTCCGCAAAAAAAGTTTGATAATCATTTTTTGTTTTTTCAATGTTATGTAATATATGCCGTGTATCAAGATTAATCTCATATATTAAACCCTTATATATACCGATGTTTTCTTCCGCATTATAAATATCATTTATTATATCAAATTGTTCTTTGGCTTTATTAATATTAGATAAATTGAGTAATTTAGCCAATAAACTTTCCAGTATCCATCGCGATATTTTTATTTTTTCATAATAAATCTTTTTTAATAAATATATTTTTAAGTCGTCAAAACATTCCGATTTTGTAATTTCAAAAAATCTATGCATCTCAAGTAATGTATCTTTATGCAGGAAATATTCAGAAAATAAAGGGTATTGTTCCGTAGTAAGTCGGTCTATTTTATCATAAAGTTTGTTTTCCAATATTAATATTGGATTATGTATTCCAAAAAAATCATCTTTTGATTGTTTATTTATGGAATATACCAATGTTTCCAGAATTACATCAAGTGAAATATCGATTTTTTTTAATATTTCATAAAATACCCATAAATAATGATCAATGTGTACAACCGGATAAATATCATCATCTGAAATTTTAGGCTGTATAATATCCATTGTTCCTTCAGATACTTTTTTATTTTTTTCTATTGAGTAAATTAATATAGGCTTTAAAATAGTTTGTATCTCTTCCGTTTCATAAAAACTGTTAAATACGGCCAATTTAACCGCAAAATCAATATCCGAGTTTATATCCGAGCTTAGAGTATTATTATTTTTCAATATATTTTTAAAAAAACTTTCCCATTTTTCCGTACTCCATTTCTCTGTCCATGAATAATCTTTATACCATAAAATAACAGAATAATAATTTAGCAAATCCGTAATTGGCTCCGCAATTTCACTATAAATAAAAAATTTTATAATTTCTTCTGATAAATTTTCAAGCGCTTCCAAATCATTTTCTTCCCATATAATATCAGAATACCTGTTAAGCAATATAATGGAATTTGCGAAACTTATAAGGGTATCAGCGTCAGGGGCCAATAAATATTTTTTTATATTTTCTATAAGAATATTAAAGACGTCTTTTCGTCTTGATACGGGTAATAACTCTTGCATTTTCATTGCCATATTTGATACATTTTTTAGCGGTCCAAATTCGGGTCTGGACCGGGCGTAATATATATACTTTTTATTTTTATTTCTATTTTCAAGAATTTTGACAAAATAGTCATAACGAGAATCGTCAGGTATTAACGATAAATCCGTAATTAGGAATGCTTCTATAGAAATTGATTCTAATTTATTATACAATTCACCATATAATAATTTATTATTATGTTTAACAAGATCATAAAAAATAACAAAAATATCTATAACGGCTACTCTTAATTTTTCATTAATAAAGAAAAAAGACGTTATTTCTTCCAAAGTTTCTTTAGAGTAATAAAGGGCTACAAAATAATCCTGATATGTTTTATTTGAAAAAATATAATATTGCCCGTCATATGTCTTTAAAAAGTCGGTTTCAAATAATAAGTTTTCCTGTTCTGTCTTTTCAACAAAGTAATTTCTTTTTGATTGCATTTCTAAAGAAATTGTCGTAAGTTCTTTAATTAATTCATCATCTGATACAAGCGCTTTATCACCGTATTTCGCCGATATTTTATCGCGATTTTGCCCAATAGCATGATTGATCAACGTGTCATATACACTTTCATTTTCATTAAATTTATTAATAATCGGCCGATAAATAGGAATTAAAAATAATTCCTTTAAGTGATCGGATTCAAGCGATAATATTTTACTTTTTTCTTCGCTCTCGTCATCTGAATCCAACAAATCATTAATAGTAATAGATGCTAAATATACTTCCGTGTTTTTATCTATATATGGTATATTATATTTGCTCCTTTCTCTTGTAGAAATTATAAATTTCGCTTCATTATATTTATTAGCTATGCGACATAATTCAGAATTAAATTTCTTTGTATGGAAAGGTGATATTTCATCGTAACCATCAAGAATAATATTATAAGGTAAATATTCATTACTTAAAAAGAGAGTGTTTTCCAAATTACCTCCCTGATATTGAGATAATTCATAAAACCTTGTTATAACATTTTTCTTTTTAATAAGGCTTAAATACAATGAAAGCATTTCGTAACTTTTTCCAAGACGAGGTTCGCCAATAAAAATAATTACATTAAAAACTCCGATTAATTTATCATAAATTGTAATCAGAGGATGTTTATTGCATATTCTTTCCCCGTCATAATTAATTAATTTAAGCCACGGATCTTCCAGTGATTCCTGGTTAATTTTTGTAATATGCTTATCTATTATTTCAGTATTTTTTTTATTAAACTGCGAAATAAGAACATATTTATCATCAATAAATTTCGAACATTCATTTGTAAATTCTTCGAGGGAGGGAAATTTAACCAGCGGAATTGATTTTTTCTTATGATTTTTTATTTCATCTAACAGGTTAGTAATATTATCAAATGTCAATAACGTATAATAAACTTGGAATGGTAAAAAACTGGAAGCTTCCATATAAACAACAAAAAAAACTAATCCTAAATTTCTATTTGTGATCCTAAGAAGATTTCTATCGATTTGGTGTGTTATTCTTTCTTTAAAATCAGAATCCGTTTGCGTCTTACCTTTAACCTGAACATTAATATTATCTATAATATTATCATTAATTCTATCACTGGTTTTAAAAATACTGATACATCCATCAATCAAAGGGGTATTATTATATTTATATATGTAAGCTACTATTTTACTATCCGGCGACAAAAATAAATCATTTACTATATTAACAGCTTTGCCGTCTATCACATCGGAATTATAAACACCCATAAATGAATCCCTTATACGAATTAGTTTTTATTCCAAATAGTTTATCATTTTTCACAAAATTCAAGGGTTTTTCCCTCACTGGTATTAAGTATAATCCAAAATTATACCTAATAAAAGCCTTTGTATTACTCAAAAATAATCTATTTGAAAATAAGGCAAAAACGCCGGTTGACCTTATTTAAATCTATCTTTATTCTTAATGTATGAATATAATCAGACGGCCTTTCAGATACCGGAATGACGGCGTTGTATTTTGGCTTATAGGAATTAACATTCTCATTTTTATATTTATGAGACTTTTGGGAAATAATATCAGGGTAACTTTGAATATAGATATGCAAAGAATACCCGTATCCCTCTCGAATGCGCTGGCAATGATACCGATAACGGTTATACATGGATGGGTTTGGAGTTTTGTAACTTACATGTTCATGCACGGCACGATCACTCACATTTTATTTAATATGCTCGGTCTTTTTATTTTTGGAGTCCATGTCGAAAGGCAGATGGGCAGTCGCGAGTTTTTGCTTTATTACCTTCTTACAGGCGCGCTGGCGGGTGTCTTTTCTTTTGGAGTGTATTTATTTACGGCTCCGGGAGTCCCGCTTGTAGGCGCATCCGGCGCTATATTTGCGGTTGAACTTGCGTATGCGGTGTTTTTTCCGGATTCAATAATTTATATTTGGGGGATACTTCCCCTGCGCGCCCCCGTGATGGTGCTTGGTTTTACCGCGCTTGAATTAATTTTTTCAATAACGGGACAAAATAGCAACGTCGCGCATCTTACCCATCTTGCCGGATTCGGTATCGGATGGCTTTATTTCCTGATTCGCTTCGGAGTGAATCCCTGGCGACGGCTTACGGGACGGTAATTATGAAAAAAGTCGGCATACTTTTCGGCGGCAAGTCCGCTGAACACGAAATTTCCCTGTTGTCCGCTAAAAATGTCTACGAGGCGATTGACAGAACAAAATTTGATCCCGTCTTAATCGGTATAGATAAAACAGGCCGCTGGCTGATAAATGACGCGGAAAAATTTTTACTTAACTCCGATAATCCCGCTCTTGTAAAAATCAATCCAAACGGCAAAGATGTCTCTCTGCGACCGGAAAGTAACGGAATGTTTTCAGCGGAAGGCGCGGGCAATTTTACACTTGACGTAGTGTTCCCGATTTTGCACGGACCTTTCGGTGAAGACGGAACTGTACAAGGTTTTTTAAAGTTAGCTGACATTCCCTATGTCGGTCCCGGAGTGCTTGGCTCCGCGGTTGGCATGGACAAGGATGTGATGAAGCGGCTTTTACGAGACGCGGGAATTCCCATTGGAAAATTTATCACGATTAAAAGCCATGAAAAAATACCGCCATTTACGGAAATAAAAAACGAATTGGGAACGCCGTTTTTTATCAAACCCGCTAACATGGGTTCTTCCGTCGGAATCAGCAAGGTTCGCGGTGAAGCGGAATTAGCCGCCGCGTTAAAGGACGCTTTTTTATACGACACGAAAATCATCATAGAAGAATTTATCCCCGGTAGAGAAATAGAATGCGCCGTCCTGGGAAATGAAGAGCCTGCCGCGTCCGTACCCGGCGAAATAATCCCCTCTCACGACTTTTACTCTTACGATGCCAAGTATCTGGATGAAAAAGGAGCCGCTCTCGAAATCCCCGCAAAACTTGATGATGTAACGGTAAAGCGTATTCAAAACCTTGCCGTAAAAGTTTTTCAAACGCTATGCTGTGAAGGGCTTTCACGCGTGGATTTCTTTTTAAAAACCGACGGCGAGATAATAGCCAACGAAATAAACACAATGCCGGGTTTTACAAAGATAAGCATGTATCCCAAAATGTGGGAAGCGAGCGGGATAAGTTACACCGAGCTTATCACGCGGTTAATTGAATTAGCTATTAGCAGATTTGAAAAAGAGCGTGGATTGAAAACGAGCGTTAATTAGGCAATTAGATATATTGTTTTATATGAGCAAAAAACTGCATTTTCTACATATTGCTAATTTTGGACTGTTTTAATATATTAAACTCTTATTTTTTAGTGTTTTTGTATTGTCAAAAAGAGGTAATTTGTTGTAAAATAAGTTATTATTATAAATAGGGTAATTTGCTGCCGACGCAGTAAAATACGATGACAATGCAAAACGGGGAGATGGTGAAATTATGGACATGAATCTTACCGAGGTATCAAGAAAAGTTGACAGCATTATTGAAGATCTGCAATTTTCCACGAGAAGAGAACAGGTTGAGGATGTTTTTTCAAAGAACAGCATTGGTGATAAATCGGAGCGTGTCCGAATGCTCAGAAAATGCATGCATGTTCTTGATACGTCTAATTCTAATACCCCCATGTCTTTAGACGACGAATACAGCGATGAGTTGGCGATATTCCTAAACGGAAAATGGAGGATGCTATTATAGATGGATGCCAGCATCTCCGAGAAAATCTCCAACGAATGGGGTATTTCGTCTGAAACGATACAACAATATGCTTCCTATTACGATGAAACCATAAGGCCAATAATAAAGTCAAATTACCTGTCCCACTTGGTTACCACTATTGAAAACATGGTTAACGATAGAAGGATACGCAATTTTTTTGACAGGTTCGCTGAAGCGGGGCGTGATGAATTAAGGGGGCTTTTAGCCAGTAGGACATTAAGGCTATATTCAATAATACTTGAACCGATGGAATTAAGACGAAGGGCAACCACTCGCTATCATCCTTCCGGGGCCATTATTTATTACAATTCCCGTTATGAAGAAAAAGACATCAGAATTCTTATTGCGCATGAAATTGGACACATAGTAAATAAAGAGCTTCTTGAGAACGCTAGAGACACCGAACAAACAGCAAATTTATTTGCGTATATTGCCATGTATGATAAAAACAAATTTTATGCGGAAGAATGTGAAAAATTTGTCTCAAAAAGTGATATTGTTATTCTAAATGACATAATAAATATCTGCCCAGTATGAATTATAAATAATTTTATTTTTAAAAATATATCCCACTGCAAAAAAAGCATTTTCCCCCCTTCCCCATCAAACTGCTATTTTACTCACAATGAGCATGACAAACACTCACTATTGCGATATATTATTAAATATGAGCAAAAGAATCGCCCATTTTAACTTAATTTCCCCAACGCAAAAAATTCCTTCGAATTTTTTTTCAAGCTCAAAATTGCCTTTGGCAATTTTGAGCAGTGATCTTGCCAACTGCCAACTGCCAACTGCCAACTGCCAACTGCCAACTGCCAACTGCCAACTGCCAACTGCCAACTGCCAACTGCCAACTGCCAACTGCCAACTGCCAACTGCCAGTATACTCATCTTCTAAATACCAGTGTCAACTAACTAACAGCGAAGTAAATTCACCTTATTTTAATATTCATTCTCATGGAAAAATGCCGTGTGTCCGCATATCGGCTTTTTATATTTTGACGGCGGGAAAGACCGCGTGAACCGAAGGTTCAGTTTAAAGGAGTTTTTATGTCAGAATCAACCGCAGACAAAAAGCTGGATATTATCGTTACCGTTAAAGAGGGCTTCACCATTGGCATAACCAGCATGATCCCGATTTTCGTGAATATCCTGCTTTGGGTATTAACGATCTGGATTCCATATCTAAACGTAGGAACCACCATAGGCCTGTGGGTGGGCATCGTTTCAAAAGCCAGCAGGGGCGAAGCCATACCCATGACCGAAATTTTCGATCCAAACTACCGGAAACACATGGGGGAATATTTTTTAACTTCCGGCCTGGTCGGCATCGGCGTCGGAGCCGGAATTGTTATCAGCATCGCGTGGAGCCTGGCCATTCTACTGGTTATTGACAAAGAAAAAAATCCCTCCGAAGCAATTACCCTGAGCAATAACTGCACCTATGGCAACAAGGGAAGAATCTTCTGCGTCTACTTACTGGTTTTTTTGGCTTCCGGCATTGCGGGGTATATTCTGGCACTAATTCCCGTGCTGGGCAAAATTCTGGCCTTCGCGGTTTTTATTATTACGATGTTTGCGCTCATCGGATTACAGGCCAGTATTTATAGGCAGCTAACCGAAAAAAGGATAAAAAAATGACGGCATAAAAGGAGCATTGGGAAACTTTGGGGCGGGACAGTAGCCGCCGAATAAAACTGTGCGTTAGGAACCCCCGGCGTTGCCGGATAAAATATTTATAGAAGATTTAGGAGAAAAGAAATGAAAAAGAGAGTGTTAATGAGTTTAGTATTGCTCGCAATCATCGGGACAAGCGCAGTCTTCGCGCAAACGCCAACGCTGGATAAGGTGAGGTCTGAACAAATTTCATCAGGCTATCGAGTCAGGGCAGCAAATAAAAATATAAGCGGTACGGTGGTCATTCCCGCTGTCATCGATGGCATAACCATGAATCGTGTTGATGAATTTAGGGGATGCACAGGCATTACAGAAGTTATCATCCTCAATGGTTTGTCTGTCATCGATTCGAATTCGTTCCAAGATTGTACAAGCCTAAAAAGCATTACCATCCCCGCAAGCGTGACTGCCATCGGTGCTACTGCATTCCGTAATTGTACAAACCTTACTAGCGTTACTTTTCAGGGGAGTACAACTAAAATAAATGACGCCTATGGTAAATCAAACCCCACATTCCCCGGAGATTTAATTGCCAAGTACATGGCCGGTGGCGCGGGAACCTACACGCGGCAAGACGGAAGCGACACATGGACAAAGCAGGGCGGCAGCTTCTCGCTTAACGGCGTTTGGACGCGCAGTGACGGAATGAAAATTACCATTACCGAAAACGGACAAAACATCACTATTACCGGCGATAAACCCAACAACGGCGGAAAGCTTAACGATACTTACACAAAACGGTAGACGCAACAGTATTGTTCACACAAAGGTGTCGGTCACCAATACGAGGGTGATTGACACCTTTTTTCTGTTTTCTGGATATACAATAATGTCAGTCATTATTTTTTAATGCGCGATTAAGATGTATGCCTAACAAAATACTTGAGGGGTGGTCGATAAAAAAGTGCTGCGCCCCGTCGCAGTGCTTTTTTATCGAACAGGACCCCCAAGAAAATTTTTAGGCATACATCTTGCCCTCACTTTGTAAATAACTTATTGTTCACGCAACGGTGTCGGTCACCAGTACGAAGGTGATTGACACCTTTTTTTTCTGCCGTACAATGCAGCTAAAAGTTGGCACTGTAAATAACCTTATTGACACTGTAAATGGCACTGTAAAATCCACTATGTTTGACTTAATAAAGGTAAATAAAACTATTACGGCAACAGAAATAACCGAACTACCGAGTCACGCCCTTTGAACCCATCCCTGTCAAGTAAATAATTACAAAAACACCTATCCATTTAACTTTAATTGACACTATATTAATAGCAAGGAGAAAAACATGACGGTCAATGAAATATTAAAAGATTTTGCAAAAGCGTTTGAAAAGAAGATCGATAAGAATTATTCAATCCGCCTGCAGCTTGAAATTAATGATATGCCGGACGAAATTTGGCAGGTTGATGTAAATAACGGAAATGTAAATGTATACAATGAAGAAAAAATAATTCCTGAAATAACAATAAAAATATTAAACAAAGAAGCTCTTGATAAAATATATAACAATGAATTATCGTCATTAAGCGCGCTTTTGCAAACGCCGTCGAAAAATGACGGCATGATGGGGGCTTTAATCTGTGAAGCAACAGAGCCGGTAGGAAAAGATTTTCTTATCAGATTGAATATTTTCAGGGGTTTCTTTTCCAAAGATTTTCCCGCAAAGATAATTCTTGATAATAAATATTGTGTTAAACATAATGGGGATATTGATACAATCGGCTTAAAAGCATTCGGGAATTTCGGACAAATATATGTTTCTGTCAAAAAAGGAGAAACTTTATACTATCCTCCCCTTGGCGTACATATTGAGTTTAATATTTATATAATCAAAGGCAAAGGAAAAATCATCATTGGTGATGAAGAAACTGAAATAAAGGAACGTGAGTATTATTACATGAACCTTTTAAAAGCGGTAGAAATAAAAAGCATGGACGATGAAACGCTTGAAGCGATAATCACACTCCAATTTCCTACTGTGTAACAGGGCATTTAATGATAAACAACGATAACGATATAATAAAATATATAGAACCCATACTGCATTTTTGCATTAAGCGGCTGAACAACCGTCAGGATGCCGAGGATTTAGCCGGAGAAATAATGATTCACATATTAAGCGGCATCAGGAAATACAAAATTGAATCACTTGAAAAATGGATATGGAGCATCGCGCATAATCGTTACGCAAAATACATAGATAAAAGAAATAAAATTAATTATACGATATCGGAAGCCGATTACGCGGAAATCGCGGATACATACGATTTTATTGATCAATTAATAATTTCAAACAGGTATCAAAATATATTTAAGGCTCTTCATGAACTTTCAAGCGAATATCGCGATATTTTGATTGATTACTATATTAATCAATTTCCTGTTAAGAAAATTGCTGAAAAGTATAAATTGCCTGAAACTACGGTTAAATGGCGGCTTAATATGGGAAGGGGGAAGATTAGGAAAAGGACGTAACAGTATCTGCCTGTATTAACTAAATTCTTTAGGCATACATCTTGCCCCCCACTTGTAAATATACTCCACTACATCGGGTTGCATTTTTTATCACTTTATAATATACTTATCATAGATGTTCGACGACGTAGTTTACAAAGACAAATATATATGGCAGTGTTCAAAAAACGAAATTAACATAAGGGAGCACGAAATCAGTTTTGAAGCCGCGTCACTCGGTAAAGTATGAATACAGTGAAAACGCACGAAAGTATTGTGGCTGAACTGGACAGAACGAACAAAGCTCCGATTAACTATTCTGATATACCCCCCCATGACGGAAGAAGAACAGAAAACGTAGCAGTTGTATTACAAGGATTTTTTGGACAAATTGCCCCCCGATATGGGAAAAGAACTGATACAACGCCGCCTTTCAAAAATCGAAGCCAAAGAACCGCAATGTGTCTGACATAACTTTTCAATAAAAGTCGATTTTTAAGGGTTTTTGGCTAAATTTCCCCCCTTTTATGCAATTTGCATTTAATAATATTTATTGTATAATAATCACCAGCAGTCAGTCATGTCTGCTAAAAGGAGACCTCATGAAAAAATTTAAAATTATTCTCGCCGGATTGGAGACAAAATCTACGCATTGGGCAAAGAGCCGAAAAACCCTCATGGAGTTTCATGTAAATAACGATGTCCGTCGCGAGTACGGTCTTAGTGACAGCCTTTTTTCATTAACGGGAAATGTTGTTTTTGCGGACATTAAACAATGCAGAGAATTGGCAAATAAATTCAACCTTAAACAGGACCCCGCCCATCCTGAACGGTTTATAAAAGCCGGCCATCTTTACGCGATGGGGCTAATCGATGAAATCCTTCACTATGTAGTCGCACTTTACCGCGAGGAGGTTCAAGGCGATGTTTTTGAAACTGCGCTAGATAGGCTGGACGCAAATCTTGGCGAAGGTAAAACCAGCGGTCTTTTAAACGAGTTTTCCAAACAATTCCCTCCGCATCCCGTATACAAGGGTGAAAAAAATATCGAGCAGTACCTTAAAAGCAAAGAAGACGGCGAAAGTTGCCGCGCCCTCTCCATCGAGGAAACAACCCTCCTGTCGCTCGCGAATCTTAATCCCGCGTTCAAGCCTTTTAAATTTTTATTTGACGATAAAAAACTCTCCGCAAAAACCGCCTACCCTGACGCAATCGAAGAAATAAAAGCGCATTTAAAAGAAATGCCGGTCTTCGGTCCTGACGGCATGAATCTTTGGGACTTTCTCCGCTCCCCCGCGATTCAATTCCCCGACTCTCTTTTTGGACAACTTGATTATATGCGAAGGCACTGGGGGCTTCTCATTTCAAAATTCATGTCGCGATTGTTAATGAGCCTTGATGTAATAAACGAAGAAAACAAACCTACATTCTTTGGTCCCGGTCCAAGCGAGGTTATAACTTACGCCGGGCTTGATGAATACGAAAAATTCAGTCCCGATCTGGACTGGATGCCCAATACGGTACTAATGGCAAAAAGTACGCTTGTCTGGCTCTTTCAACTTTCACAAAGATACAAAAGAGAAATTACCCGCCTTGATCAAATTCCCGATGAAGAACTTGATGAACTCGCGCGCCGCGGGTTTACGGGGTTGTGGCTTATCGGCACTTGGGAACGAAGTCAGGCAAGCAAGACTATAAAACAGTGGACCGGTAATCCCGAGGCCGCGGCTTCCGCATACAGTTTGTACGATTACGATGTTGCGGGCGAACTTGGCGGATGGGGCGCGCTCACTAATTTGCGCGAGCGTTGTATGCGCAGAGGAATCCGCCTCGGCTCGGATATGGTTCCAAACCACACAGGCATCGACAGCCGCTGGATGATCGAACATCCCGATCGTTTCCTTCAATTACCCTACCCGCCATTTCCAACTTACAATTATAACTGCGGCAATCTTTCGGGCAGGGATGATATAACCGTGCAAATCGAAGAGCATTATTTCTCGCGTAGCGATGCCGCCGTCGTCTTTAAACGAATTGACAACCGCACCGGAGAAACGCGCTACATCTACCACGGTAACGACGGCACTTCCATGCCATGGAACGATACGGCGCAGATTGATTTCCTCAATCCCGAAGCGCGCGAGGCGGTAATCCGCACAATTGTCGGCGTGTGTCAGCAGTTCTCTATCGTGCGCTTTGACGCCGCCATGACTCTCGCTAAGCGGCATATTCAGCGGCTCTGGTATCCCGCTCCGGGAAGCGGCGGTGCGATTGCCAGCCGAGCGGAACATTCAATCACCACCGAAGAATTTAACCAACGTATACCAAACGAATTCTGGCGCGAAGTTGTTGATCGTTGCGCGGCCGAAGCGCCAAACACATTGCTCCTTGCCGAGGCTTTCTGGATGATGGAAGGCTACTTTGTCCGCACGCTTGGAATGCACCGCGTCTACAACTCGGCTTTTATGAACATGCTTAAAAACGAAGAAAACTCGAAGTACCGGGCGACTATCAAAAACACAATGGAATTTGATCCTGAAATTTTAAAACGTTTTGTCAACTTTATGAACAACCCCGATGAAGAAACGGCGGTCGCGCAATTCGGTAAGGGCGATAAATATTTCGGCATCTGCACATTGCTCGTAACGATGCCGGGACTTCCAATGTTCGGACACGGACAAATCGAAGGCTTTGAAGAAAAATACGGAATGGAATACCGTCGTTCCTATCGGGACGAGATACCGGACGGCTATATGGTAGACCGCCACGAACGTGAAATTTTCCCGTTGATGAAACGCCGCGCCCTTTTTTCAGGCAGCGTAAATTACAGGATTTACGATCTTTACTGTAACGACTCCGTTAACGAAAATGTTTTCGCCTACTCCAACCGCGTATGGATAAACGGACACAATGAAAGAGCGTTGATTTTCTACAACAATTCTTATTATGAAACTTCCGGCTGGATAAAAGTAAGCGATCCCGCTATTCCCTGCGAAGGTGGAACGCGAAGGGACAGTTTAAGCGAGGCTCTCGCTATCCACGGCGACAGCCAATACTTCACCTTGTTACGCGAACAAAGAACGAATCTGTGGTATATCCGCTCTTCCAAGGCAATCTGCGAAAACGGATTTTTTGTAGGACTGAAAGGATACGAAACTCAGGTTTTTATTGATGTTTATGAAGTTGAAGACGACGTAAAAGGCAGATGGGCAAGGTTGAACAACGATTTGAACGGCAGAGGCGTCACCGATCCGCAGACCGCGATAAAAGATATTTTCCTGGGAGAACTTTACTACCGTTTTATGGAAATTTTAAAACCGGAAATTATTATCAGTATGAATGAATTATTAGATAATGAATCTTATGCCGATTCGTTTAAGGAATCTATTAACGCTTTTATTAACACGGCGGCTAATTTTATCCGCGGCGCAAACGGCTCTTTTGATGAATGGACGGCGGAAAACAAAGCGGGAGGCAATATTAATTTCACGGCGGTTAATAAAGATGTAATAGAGGAAGAATTTAAAGCGTTTATAAGCAGGTTGAAGAAACTTAAAGACGCGTTGAAGAAATATAACGCTGACTTGTCAGCCAGTGATAAATCAAAATCCCCGCTTTTTACGCGTATTATGGAATGTAATTCTAAGGGACAACGTCTTTACTCTGTCGCTCTCAGTTACGGACTGCTTTCTTTACTGCGCTTGATTATCGGCAAAGAAGCGGACGGAAGCCATGCGGCAAACCTCGCTTTTGATCACTGGGACTTAGACCGCAAGATGAGGGAAATCTACAACCGCTTCGGCGCGTCAGAGGCTGAAGCATGGCGCATAACGGACATCGCGAGAGCTGTATTGAGCCGCACAAGCCTTAACTTCCGGTCGGAAAAAGCCGCGCCTTTCCATGAAGAAGGAACAAAATTTGACGCTGCTGATTTTGCCGCTCTGGTTATTGAAGAAAATTATCAAAGCGAAGATTTCAGGCGCATATTGGGAATCAATATTTTCAACGATGTCGCGTGGTTTAATAAAGAGGGATTTGAAGACGCTCTGTTCTACTCGTCCGTATTTTTCATGGTAGAAAGCGACAACATCGTGAAAATCCCGATTGATGAAAGAATTGACCGCATTGCTAAAATCTACGAAATGCTAATCAAAGCCGAAGAAAACTCGGGATATCGTTTTGATAAACTCATTGACATTTTAACCTCAAAGCCCATAAAAGCCAAAAAACCGGGTGAAAAAGCGAAGGCTGTCACAAAAATGACTGAGCAAAAGGGAGAAGATAAGTCTGCCGCAAAAAAGATTGAGTCAAAAGAAAAAGAGAAATCTGCCGGTAAGAAAATTGAGCCAAAAGAAAAAGAGAAAACCGCTGAGAAGAAGGTTGAGCCAAAAGCGAAAGAGAAAAAGACTGAATCAAAGGTAAAAGCAAAGACTGTCGCGAAGAAGGCTGAGGTAAAAACGAAAGCGAATGCTACCGTGAAAAAGACTGAAGTGAAGGCTAAAACCACTACGAAGAAGTCTGAACCGAAGGTGAAAGCGAAGACTGCCGTAAAGAAAACTGAGTCGAAAGCGAAAACTACAGCTAAGAAGGCTAAACCGAAAACAAAAGCGAAAACAGGGAAAAATAAAAAGTAATGTTTTTATAAATACCGGTTTTTTGGAATTTATTAGGGAGTGTAAATAAATGGACGCGTTAGAAGCTATTAATTTACGTCATTCAGTACGGAGCTATATTGATAAAAAAATTGAAGGGGAAGTACTTGAACAGCTAAAGAATACCATTGATAAATGTAATTCTGAAAGCGATTTAAATATTCAACTCTGCCTGAACGAACCGCAGGCATTTTCAGGGTTAATGGCAAAGTACGGAAAATTTAAGAACGTAAAAAATTATATCGCATTGGTTGGAAAAAATAACGGCCAACTTGACGAAAAAATCGGTTATTACGGTGAAGTAATTGTAATAAAAGCCCAACAACTTGGGTTAAATACTTGTTGGGTTGCGATGTCTTACAATAAAAGCAAATGTATCGCAAAAGTAAAATCCGGGGAAAAATTATTAATGGTAATATCTGTAGGTTTCGGAGAATCAAACGGCGTTCCTCATAAAACCAAACCTATTGAAAATTTTTGTTCCGTTAAAGGGAATATGCCTGATTGGTTTAAAAAAGGAATAGAAGCGGCGCAATTAGCTCCTACCGCAATGAATCAACAAAAATTTTCCTTTGAGTTGAATGGAAACACCGTAAAAGCGTTTTCCGGTTCGGGTTTTTACACAAAAGTCGATCTCGGTATCGCAAAATATCATTTTGAAATCGGCGCTGGAAAAAACGGATGGGAATGGAATAATTAATTTTAATTAAGCGGCAAATAACATAAATATTTTTAATGAAAACAGATTTATTAAACGGAAGTATAACGAAATCATTACTTGTATTCGCGATTCCAATGTTGTTATCCAACATTTTTCAACAGTTGTATAACACTGTAGATATGGTTATCGTAGGACATTTTCTGGGTGAAACAGCTCTTGCCTCCATTGGCGCATGCTCGGTAATATTCGATCTGCTTTTATTTTTCGCCATAGGGGTCGGTAGAGGCTTCAGTATTGTCGCGGCCAGGAACTATGGCGCAGGTAATAAAGACGCATTTAAATGTACAGTCGTAGGAGCGATTGCGGTTGGTATCCTGTTAACGCTTTTTATCTCGGTCACCGCAAGTCTGTTTATGATACCGCTGTTAAAATTAATTAACATACCGGCATATATAATAGACATGGCATATTCGTATATTTCGATTTTAACTATCTTTTTAATTGTAACTTTTACTTACAATCTCTGCGCTGGACTTCTATATGCTATAGGCGATAGTACGATGCCGCTTTTATTTCTGGTTATCTCATCAATACTAAATATAGTGTTTGATATTGTTTTCATAACAAGATTTAATATGGGTGTCAGAGGCGCGGCGGCGGCTACCGTTGTGGCGCAAAGTATTTCGACAGTTCTTTGTCTGTTTTATATCTTTAAAAGATGTCCAATACTTATCCCTCACAAAGAGCATTTCCATTATGATGCCGCGCTGTACAAAGAGCTTGTTGCGCAAGGTTTTTCTATGGGATTTATGATATCGATTGTATCTTTAGGCTCTGTCGTACTTCAAAGCGCCATAAATGGGCTGGGCTATCTTGTAATAGCGGGACATATAACGGCGCGTAAAATCAACAGCTTCTGCATGATGCCAATGAATACAATATCCATGGCGCTCTCTACATTTGTTTCACAAAACAAGGGGGCGAATCAACTTAATCGCATACGAAAAGCATTACGTTACGGCAATTTAATTTCGATAATATGGGCCGTGTTTATAACGACCGTTCTTATGTTTTCTTCCTCAACTTTGATAAGATTACTTTCCGGTTCGAATGAGAGTATTATTATTGAAAATGGCGCGCGATATCTAATAATAAACTCGCCATTTTATATAGTTCTTGGAATGCTTTTTAATTTACGCTTCGCGCTTCAGGGAATAGGTGAAAAAATTATTCCTCTTATTTCAAGCGCCATAGAGTTTGTCGGTAAAATAATATTTGCTTTCCTTTTAGTGCCGGTTCTCGGTTATTTCGGCGTAATTATCTGTGAGCCGATTATATGGTGTATTATGTTATTACAACTAATATATTCATTTTATACAAACCCGTATATTAGAGGAAAAACCATTACAGACGAATCCTCTCAAGTCACATGAGTATATAAAATATTTAAAAAATCCATAAATATATTATAGTTATATTTATGGGATATATCTTTTTGAAGACCCGGGACAAGGACAAATGTTAAAAATAAGAACGCTTTATATAGACAAAAAAATAAAAATATGATAACTATATAAAAGACAAAATATTTTTTAAAAGGATAAATTATGGAAATAAATTTTGGTGAATATAAATTTAGTGATAATAAAAGTTTGATCTCAATAGACAAAGTATGTGAATTATTGGGAAATAGTTATTGGGCAAATAATCGTAAAAAAGAAACGACAATAAAAGCAATTGAAAATTCTTTATGTATTGGAATATACTTAAAAGAAAAAATGGTTGGATTCGCAAGAATAGTAACTGATTATGCTACAATGTATTGGCTTTGTGATGTGATTATTGATATACAATATCGTAAAAATGGTTTAGGAACGAAATTAATTGAAATAATTACAAAAATGAAAGAGTTGGACGGAATGTTTGGGATTTTAGCAACAAGTGACGCGCATGGATTATATGAAAAATATGGTTTCAAAAAAGTCGGTGAAAAATATATGAGAAAAGATGCTTAATAAATATTATAGAGATATTTTATGAAGTAATTATTATTTGGAGACAATTAGTGGAGGAGTTTATTGATGTTAATGGAAGAAATATATTTATAAAATCATCTGGAAACGGTGATCCTATAGTATTTTTACACGGCAGTTTATTAACATCGGAAATGTGGAATAGCCAAATAGATTATTTCTCAAAAGAAAATAAAGTAATTACCTTTGACTTCTGCGGTCATGGAAAAAGTGATTTACCGAAAGGAATATATTCGGATTATGAAGATTTAAAAACTATACTTGATAAAAATAATATTAATAAAACAATAATTGTAGGGTGTTCGTATGGAGGAAGTGTAGCTTTAGATTTTGTATTAAAATATCCCGATTATGTAAAGAAATTAGTTTTAATAACACCTGCAATAAACGGTTATAAGTATCCGCTCAGATTAACAATAGAAAGTATTAAAAATTTTAGGAATGTGAATAAAGTTGGAATAGAAAAAGCAGTTGAAATGTTTATAAATAACAAATATTGGAATTATTTTGTTCCAAAAGAAAATGGATATAAGGAAGAATTTAAAAATATATTTATAGGAAATAAAAAATTTTATATTGGTAATTACACAAAAAAACAGATTGTAAAACCCGTTGCAATAAAACGATTATCAGAAATAAATAATAATGTGCTATTGATAGGAAGTGAAAATGATTCAAAATTTAACAGGGAAGTAGTTAGAATATTATCTAAAAATATAAAAGAAATTAAAATATATGAAATTAAAAATTGTAGACATTTACCAAATATAGAAAAAAGAGAGGAAATAAATAAAATAATTGAGGAGTTTGTATGGTAATAAAAGCAATTTTTCCAAATGATGAATTATGGAATAAAGCCATTGATTACGGAAAAAACTGTAGCTGGAAAGCAGGAGCCTTTTTTGCTAAACAATTGGAAGAGAATAAATTTACCGAATGGGAAAGAGTTTTTGTGGTAGTTGATAATGATAAAAATATAGCAGGATATTGTACTTTTGTTAAAAATGACTGTATTCCTGATGTTAAATATACTCCTTACATTAGTTGTATTTTTGTAGGAGAAAAATATCGCGGAAAAAGACTAAGTGAGAAAATGATATTAACCGTAATAGAATATGCCCAAAAAATGAAATTTAATGAAGTATATATTGTAAGTAATCATATAAATTTATATGAAAAATATGGCTTTATAAAAATAGATGAAAAGAAGGATTATTTGAATAAAGATGAAAAAATATATAAAAGAATAATAGGATAAAATAATAGTTTACGCCTGCCTATCGCATAACGGGTCTGTAACTGCTTCGGCGGTTTGTGCTAAACAAAATACCATTCGGTACTTCACCTCTTTATGGTATTTTACTCTGCTACATTTTTTATTTGTAAGAAACTGCTTCTCGGTATCTTTTATAACAAATAAAAAAAATGTCAGTTACATGATTACGTTATGCGAAATGCCCCAATAAGATATATACGCTTGAAACATATCCAGTATATAAATAATTACAAATGAAAATAAAATGAATGCGGCTTCGCCGCAGTAAGAATATTTATACGGTATTTTTTCTTTCCGATTTTTCTAATTATGTACCTTATTCCCAAGTGTAAAGTATACAGTTTGGTCAAAACGCCGTTCAGGGCTTAACAATTTTTCACCACCGCCCAGAATAATGTCCGATAAAACGCCTTTTTTCAACGCTGGTTTCAGTCTGCGGGGAGACATCATATAGTTTCGGGTTATTCTGCCACCCATCGCAAATTCTTTGTCGGTTTGGCGTCCAAAAGCCATTTCCGTGTAAATTTTATTAATGTTAGTTTTACCTTGCGTGCTTATTTCGTATAAGATACGTGCGAGCCTTGCCGTACTTCTTGTTGCACGAGAAATGTTTGTTGGGTTTCCCTCTGCGGAATCTATGAAAAGACGGCTTAATGCAAAATCACTCCAAACAAAAATATCAAAGGCGTTGTCGTCCAAAGCAGGGCTTTTGCCTTTTGTTTTCCAAATCGGTTGCAATAACAATGGTTTTTGAATGTTTAGAAATTTCTTTTCAAAGACATTTAATGCTTCTACAAGCAAAGGTGTTTTATCGGCAATTTCATGTTTATTAGACCAGTGTTGAATATCAGCACATACAGGCTCAAAAATATCACGTACCGTTTTAAGACGTTTCTGTATAGATTGAACCATGCCAAGAGCGGCATATTTTGTCGTGGCTGGTCTTATAACTAACTCACTGCCCCAATCAGCCTGTTTAAATTTTGAAGTTCCGTCATCCGGCAATACTGTCAGCTTTATTTCAAGCGGAGTTATGAAATTATCTTTTGTGTCTTTTATAACTAAATCAATACCGCCAATGTCCTCACGGGAAAAAGCCTGATACGGCTCGAATTTGGACTCAAAACAGAAATTCAAATCCTTGTTTGGAAGCGTTGTTCTAAAAACATCATCAAATGAAATTTCTGTATTTATGATTTCAAAATTTTTAGAAAGGGATATATACACAGGTTTTATGCCCTTGTCCCGCATATAACAGGCAAGAGCCACAGGGAAGGTACTATTGAATTGATTCTTTCCCCATAAGTCCTTTTTTGCCCTGTTTGAATGTTCTATGCCGTAAAGTGAAGGGTCCATGTATTTTCCTTCTATTGGCGTCAAATACTTGACGCCTTTTTATAAGTCATGTATACTATCCCTATGTATAGCACAAAAAAGCCATTGGGAGCAATAGACCTGTTTTGTGGTGTTGGGGGGCTTTCCTTGGGGTTTGAACAGGCTGGAATACCTGTTTTAGCCAGTTTTGACTACTGGGAAAAGGCTTTAGATGTCTACAACATGAATTTTGCCCATAAAGCGGCAAAACTTGATCTTTCGGATGTTTCAACGGCGGTTAAAAAACTTAAAAAACTCTCTGCCGATATGATTATCGGGGGACCACCCTGTCAGGATTTTTCCCATGCCGGCAAGCGGACTGAAAAGGAACGTGCCGAGTTGACCAAATGTTTTGCGGAAATTGTTGTTGCCCTGAAACCTAAAATCTTTGTCATGGAGAATGTTGACCGCATTATCAAAAGTAAAGTGTGGGATAATGCCAAAAAAATTTTAAAGACTGGCGGTTATGGCTTGACCGAAAATATATTAGATGCGAGTTATTGCGGCTGTCCGCAAATACGGAAAAGGTTTTTTTGTATTGGTCTTCTGAATAAACCTGATAATGTTTTGGAATCATACATTGATAAAAACATCTCTGATAAACAAATGAGTGTCCGTGATTATTTTGGGAAAAATATTGACACAAATTATTATTACCGCCACCCACGCAATTATACACGTCGTGCGATATATTCCATTGACGAGGCAAGCCCAACAATCCGTGGTGTAAACCGCCCTATTCCAAAGGGCTATCCTGGACACCCAGGCGATCCTGTTAAAATTTCTAAAGCGGTTCGACCATTGACGACATTGGAGCGTTCGCAAATTCAGACATTCCCAAAAAATTTTACTTGGACTGGCAATAAAACGGACATTGAACAAATGATAGGTAATGCCGTTCCTGTCAATTTGGCAAAATTTGTTGCCCATGCTATTATTGAATATTACAATACCGAAGTTGGAAAAAATGAATGAAGAGTATTCCGATTTTAAAGAATGGTTGCAAAACACAAAATCATTAACAAAAAATTCAGCCGAAGATGTTGTTTCACGTATAAAACGCGCAAAAAACATTATGGAAGTGGACGTTCCTATTGATATTGAAACTTTGTTATTTCACTTTATGGGAAAACCTGCATTTAAGGCTTTAACATCAACAGTTAAATCTCAATTGAAACGTGCTATAAAATTATACAAAGAATTTAAACCTTTATAATATCTATTTTGAAAAATATAGTAAAATAAAAATATGAAAATAATAATAGACAAACGAGTTGAATTATTGGCTATTATTCAAACAATGTCCCAATATTGGGATAATCTTTCTTTGAAATATTTCAACAAAAAACTTTTTAAATGTAAATATAAGGAGGATGTTGATAAGTATTTTAATAAATACAAAAATAATGAAACCGTTAAATTATTCGGCGAATTATGCAATGATGTTCAGGATTTTTCTACTTTTATCAATTTAGTCTTATGCTATTCAAATCCGCCAAATTTAGATAATATCGCAAACATTGAAAATAATATTAATAACATAGATAAACAAAGTATTCCGTATGATAAATTTATTAACAGTATTAAACGTTTTTACGAAGAAACAAACTTTGAATATTTTTTTGAAAACAATAAAAACGAATATGAAAAGCTAATAAATGATTATATGAATAAGAATGATTTAAAAGAATATGTAAATATAATTGACGTATATTTTGGAAGTAATATAAATAACTTTACTATCGCTATTTCCTCATTATTAATGGGCAATTTTGGCGTAAAAATATTAACGTATGAAAATATTACATATAATTACTCGGTAATAAGTCCTTTCGACTATAAAGAAAATAAATATATTTTCGGCTCTAAATTCTCTGTTTTAGAATTGTTATGGCATGAAATAAGCCATTTGACTATAAATGATCTGACAAAAAATTATTTTGATCAATTTGATATAAGTTGCAAAATAATATCCGATGATTTTATAAAACATTTTTATACGGACATTGAAACAATAGTAAATGAATATATAATCAGAGCGATATCAATCAGGTTACTTGAAATAAATTATGGAGAAAAAACAGTGGAAAATTTAGTTCAAGACAACATTCAAAAAGGATTTATTGAAATAGAATCAATAAAAAATTATATATCAAAAAACTGTGAAAAAGACAATAAATTTATAAAAAATGGATATAAAGCATTAATGGAGTTTGTAATAAATAAAATATAAATTATTAAAGGAATTGAAAATGAGAAGAAAAGATAGAGAGATAATCAGTATAGATGAAAAACTAAAAATCATTTCAAAATGCAAAATTTGCAGGATTGGATTATCTGAAAATAATTATCCGTATATAGTACCTTTAAATTACGGCTTTTCTTATGATGATGAAAAATTGGCTTTATATTTTCATTGCGCGACGGAAGGGAAAAAAATTGACATAATTAAAAAAAATAATAACGCTTGTTTTGAAATTGATTGCGATACAAAATTGGATGAAGGACAAAAAGCTTGTGATTACGGTTATGAATTTAAAAGTATAATTGGTTTCGGAAAAATTATCTTTTTGGATACAAATGATGAAAAAACAAACGGCTTAAATTATTTAATGAAACATCAAACCGAAAAAGATATAAAATATGATTATAAAGAGGACGAATTAAATAACATCATTGTTTTTAAATTGTTAGTTGATGAATTTACAGGAAAACAAAAAGTAATAAAAAACAATTAGTAAGTTACGCTCACTAATTCCCAAGTTGTGAAAGCGGAATCGGTTTTGGATTGTCATTCTGTCCTTCAATTTTAGCGAGTTCTTCAAGGAGTTCTTTGCCTTTACGGGAAAGTTTTTCAGGTATTTGTACCATCAGTTTTATATAGAGATTGCCTCTTTGCCCGCCCATCGGAACACCTTCGTTGTGGATACGGAGCATTTTTCCGTTTTGAATACCGGCGGGCACTTTTACTTTTATTGTCTTGTTATCAAGTGTTGTTACGTGAATCTCAGCGCCAAGAGACGCTTGCGTAATCGAAATGGGAACGGCGCAGTAAAGGTCATAAGACTGCCGTTCAAAATATTCGTGCGGTTTTATCCTGATAAAGACATACAAATCGCCCGGCGGTCCGCCGTTGGGTCCGGCATCACCCTGTTTAGGAATCACCACGCGTTTACCATTTTCTACGCCGGCGGGAATGGTAACCATAATTTTTTGCCGCTTTTTTTGTGTCCCCGATCCGCCGCATTCATTACAGGGTTTATCGATTATGTAGCCTTCGCCGCCGCAGTTGTGGCAGGTTGTAGCTACCGAAAAAAGTCCCTGACTATGTCTTACTTGTCCCGATCCGCGGCAAACGGGACAGACTTTTTTACCGCCGCCGTCCGCCGTGCCGGAACCTTTACAAACCGTACAAGCCTCGTTATGTGAATATTGAATCTCTACCTTTGTGCCAAAAACCGCGTCCTTAAACGGAATTTCAATATCGTAGCGAAGGTTCGCTCCCTGTCTTACACCACTTCCGCCGCTTCTGCGAAAGCCGCCTCCTCCGCCAAAGAAACTTTCAAAAATACTGCCAAAGCCGCCTTCGCCAAAAATATCTTCAAAGCCCCGGAAATTACTCCAGTCGTGGCTCTGACCGCCGCCCATGCCCTCAACTCCGGCAAAGCCGAATTGGTCATAGGCGGATTTTTTCTGGTCATCGCCAAGAATTTCATAAGCTTCGGTCGCTTCTTTAAATTTTTCTTCGGCTTGCTTATCTCCGGGGTTTTTATCGGGATGGTACTGAACAGCGAGTTTACGATACGCCTTTTTTATCTCATCTTTAGAGGCGTTTTTCTGTATCCCAAGAACTTCGTAATAATCCCGCTTTGCCATAAATCTCAGTTGACCACTTCATAATCCGCATCTTCGGCGCCTTTGGTATTATCGCCACCCATAGGACCGCCGCTCTGATTTCCGCCGCCTCCGCCCATGTTGGGATCAAAACCGCCGCCGGGGCCTGCGCCTTGGCCGCCGCCCTGCTGTCCTGACGCGCCTTGCTGTTTGTAAATTTCTTCGGCGATTTTGTAAGATGCCTGTTTAAGCGCTTCGGTCTTATTTTTGATCGACTGAATATCGCCGCTTTCAAGAGCTTTGCGTAAATCGGCAATGGCTTCTTCGGTTTTTGATTTATCCGCGGCGCTTACTTTGTCGCCCAAGTCTTTAATGTTTTTCTCCGTGGCGTAAATCATCGAGTCGGCTTCGTTGCGCACTTCGGCTTTTTCACGCTCTTTTTTATCTTCTTCGGCGTGGAGTTCCGCTTCTTTTACCATGCGGTCAATGTCCGAGTCGCTTAAACCGCTGGAACTTTCGATGCGGATTTTTTGTTCTTTACCGGTTCCTAAATCTTTCGCGCTGACATGAACAATACCGTTCGCGTCAATGTCGAAAGTTACTTCGATCTGCGGAACTCCGCGCGGGGCGGGAGGTATGCCTACAAGATCGAAGCGGCCAAGTACGCGGTTTTGGTTCGCCATTTCGCGCTCGCCTTGCAAGACCTGAATGGAGACGGCAGTTTGTCCGTCCGCGGCGGTAGAGAAGATTTGACTCTTGCGCGTGGGAATCGTAGTGTTACGTGTAATGAGTTTTGTCATTACGCCGCCAAGTGTTTCGATACCGAGTGAAAGGGGAGTAACGTCGAGTAACAACACGTCTTTAACGTCGCCGCCGAGAATACCGCCTTGAATAGCCGCGCCTACAGCGACGGCTTCATCGGGGTTAACGCCCTTGTTAGGCTCTTTTTTAAACAGGTCTTTGACAATCTGTTGAACCGCCGGAATACGTGTAGAACCGCCGACAAGGATAACCTCGTCAATTTGCTCGGCTTTAAGTCCCGCGTCCGCAAGAGCTTTTTTACAGGGTTCCTTTGAACGCTCAAGAAGGTCTTCTACCATCTGTTCAAACTTTGCCCGTGTCAGCGATTTTTGCAGATGCTTCGGTCCGCTCTGGTCGGCGGTGATAAACGGCAGGTTGACTTCCGTAGTCTGCATGGAAGACAACTCAATTTTAGCTTTTTCCGCCGCCTCACGAAGCCGCTGGAGAGCCATGCGGTCTTTGCCAAGATCGATGCCTGTGTCTTTTTTAAACTCGGCGATAAGCCATTCCATAACGCGGTGATCAAAATCATCGCCGCCCAAGTGAGTGTCGCCGTTAGTCGATTTTACCTCGAAAACGCCGTCCCCCAGTTCCAGAATGGAAACATCAAAAGTACCGCCGCCAAGATCGTAAACGGCGATAACTTTGTCTTTTTTTGAATCTTTGTTAAAACCAAACGCGAGAGAGGCTGCGGTCGGCTCGTTGATAATACGCTTTACGTCAAGCCCCGCGATTTTGCCCGCGTCTTTTGTCGCCTGACGCTGCGCGTCGTTAAAATAAGCAGGCACTGTAATTACCGCTTCGGTGACGGTTTCGCCAAGATAGTCTTCGGCGGTCTTCTTCATTTTTTGAAGAATAAAGGCGGAAATTTCCTGCGGTGAATATTTTTTTCCGTCAATATCCACACGCACATCGTCGCCCTGTTCCGTTACGCGATACGGAACCAGTTTCATTTCGTTGGAGACCTCCGAAAAACGTCGTCCCATGAAACGTTTGATTGAATAGACGGTATTTTCCGGATTGGTGATCATCTGATTTTTCGCAGGTGCGCCCACAATACGCTCGCCCTTGCTTGTAAAGCCGATAATGGACGGGGTAGTGCGCCCGCCCTCGGAACTTTGAATAACTACCGGCTCGCCGCCTTCAAGAACAGCCACGCATGAATTGGTGGTTCCCAAGTCAATCCCAATGATTTTTCCCATAATATTATCTCCTTCCTTATTATTAATATTATAAATAATTATTGCTTTTTATTCACTAGCCATCGCAGGGGCTTCCGGCATTAAAACTTTGACTTTCGCCGCCCGAATCACCCTATCTTTCAGAAGATAGCCCCTAATCAAATCCTCCTGAACCACGGCTTCGGTTACATCGGGGGATTTTTCCACCATAAGGGCCTCGTGCATATTTGGATCAAAAGGCTCTCCTGCGGAATTAAAGCGTTTAAGCCCCCATTTGCTTTCAAGCTGGCTTGTCAGCCTCTTTTCAATCATTTTTACGCCTTCAATAAAGGCGTTTAAATCAGCGGATTTTTCAGCCGATTGAATGGCGCGTTCAAAGTCGTCAATTACAGGAATTATGTCCAAAAGCAGGCTTTGGTTGGCGTATTCAATCGCATTTTGCTTTTCTTGATTCATTCGCTTGCGGAAATTCTCAAAATCCGCCGCTTTTCGCAGTAGCTGGTCACGAGTTTCCGCCAGTTGCGCTTCCAATTCGGCTATTTTTTCCTCAGGCGTAGGCTTTTTATCCGCCTCACCGGCAGGTACCGAATCTTTTTCCGCACTTTGCCCCGAAACATCCGTTTCCGCTTGATTTCCGGCGGAAATATCCGCCGAAGCCTCATCAATTTGAGTATTTTCCTGTTCAGTTTTTTCCGAATGCGCGTCCTTTTTTAACATAAAAACATCCCCATTTTCATTTGGTTATAATATGGGAATATCCCCACCTTGTATTAAAGGTACAAAAAAAAGCCGTTTGGGTCAAGGAAATTCGGCATTAATTCGCAAGGATTCTCACAAAGAACACTAAGGAAGAAAAGAGCACTAAGAGAGAAGAGGGGGGTGTTCTAAGGTTATGCGTGGACTAAGATAACGGACATAAACCTTGATTCTTCCTTTGTGATCTTTGTACCTTTGTTATCTTCGTGTGAGTCTCTTTACAATAAATCCCTAACTCCGATCCGCTATCGAAGCTAACTCATGCATTGATTCCTTTAATTGATCCGCCATTTTAATCATTCTGTCGTACTCGCTTCTTACGACTTCGTTAATATCGCGCAGATCACAAAGGGCGTTTGTAATATCTCCGCTTTCCGCGGACAGTTCATTTAAGGTGTTTATCAGCTTACTCATAGTATCCGCAAAACTGTCTATTCCTGAGGACATTTCGGTAATTCTTTCGCCGGTATCGCCCGACTGTTTTGATGTTTGAGAGATTCCGTTGATAATGTTTTTTAGCGTCTGCGCTATGTTACGCGAATTTTCCCTTGTACTCTCGGAAAGATGGCGGATTTCATTTGCTACTACGGCAAAACCCCTTCCCGCTTCTCCGGCATGGGCGGCTTCAATTGCCGCATTCATGGAAAGCAGGTTTGTATTGGCGGCGATTGCGCTGATAATTTTAATTGCGGACGCTATACCGTCAACTGATTGGGAAATGGCCTGTATTGATTGTATTGTTTCCTGCATGGATGTCTGGCTTTTTGAGGAACTTTCTCTCAAACCTTTTATGTCTTCACGTTTGCTCCGCGAAAGGTCAGAAGTGTTCATTATTGAATTAACCATTACTTCAGTTTTCTTGGAAGATTCTTCTACGGACCTGGATTGGGAATCTATGTTTTGATATAAATCGTGTACAATATCTACTATACCGTCAATAAGAATGGTTGCGTTGTTTATTTGTTCGGTAAGCTGTCTGTTTAATTCCTCTGATTTCATTCCCTCTTTGAGCCGTTCAAGATTGTAGTGGGCGCAGTTATCCGGTTTATTAAGTCCGTTAAAAATAGCCCTTGCCATAGAACTGCATTTTCCGTATCCGCAACTTGTACAATCGTATATATCATTTTCACTGAATTTTCTCAGGCTTTTGTAAATTTCTTTTAACTCTTCTTCATTTGGTTTTTTTACATCATAGTTATCAGATAAATCCCTGTAAGTTCGATTATACAAATTCTTCTTCCAGTATTGATTTAAAACTTTATGATATTTTTTATATACCCATTCTCCTTTTTCAGATTGATGGTATTTTTCCAGTCTTGCCCTGCGTTTACGGACAGGATTTTCAATAACAGCTAATGGTTGTTTGCTGTTTCCCGTTCCGGGGCCGCCATTACAGCCTTTTTCACAATTCAGACAGTCTACCAATAACGGCAATTCAATATCATCATCTTTAAGATGTTCCGAGATTTCCTTTAGATACGGATATATTGTGTGAACTCCTTCCGTTTTTAAAGTTTTACGTCTGACACCCGGGACAAAACGTTCCGCGGTATCCAGTAAACCGCCCGGAGAGGAAAAACCAACAGCGCGTTCCGCGCGCGGACCTATAAAAAAAGTTTCAGGGAAGGAAGAAAGATCGATATTATTCTTCTCAATATACTCTTTTAAAGCAATCATTGTTACGTTGTAGTCTCCCATTTTAGTTTCATCAAATTCGCGCCGTTTGGCGATACATGGGGAGATAACGGCAATTTTATGGTCTTTGTATTCAGGGTAATATTCGCGGATCATTTTTATAGTGTGCATCATGGGACTGTCCGCCGGCGCAAGAAATGGCAGTAATTCAGGATGATAAATCTCTATAAAGCTGACAATCGCGGGACATGGTTGGGCGATTACCGTTCTGGGATTTTTTGTTTTAATGTAATCAAGGTATGAAATAACTGTTAATTCGGCGCCGAAACTTACGTCAAAAGTGTCTACACCAAGGGATTTCAACCATCCGTTTAGATGAAGGTATTTTTCCGGGAAAACCGATGCGGCGGCAGGGGCCACTACGGCAACCATCTTTTGTCCCTGTTTAAGATCGCTAAAGAAATGAGGAGTATCGTCAACTAATTTTCTGGCTTTGTGCGAGCATACCAAAATACAATTTCCGCACCCTATGCAAATGTCAGGGTTTATACTCAGCTTATCGCCTGACCCGTCCATGCAGTATTTGACAGGGCATCCGGTGATACATGCGTAACAATTTATACATTTATCCTCATCTATTTTAATTACAGGGGTGAGCAGAGTTTTTCCCATTATTTCCTCCAGTAGCAATCAAAACTATTTCATTATTATACTATATTCCTATATTAAATTCATGATTTTTTTCTATTATTTGCTATTTTTAATTTTTATTAACGCTCTCCTCTATTGACCGCCCACTTAATTTTTGATAATTTTTAGATATAAATTGAGGTAATTATGCCATTAGATATAAAAAACATTGTAAAAAATTTACATCCGTTGGAAGTACGGATACTTCTTAATTATAAAAAAGAAGACGAACTTACAATAGAAAAGGTTGAGCAGGAACTGGGATTTAAACCCGGAAACGGAAATCAAGCGCTTTCGTGGCTTGCCGGCAAGGGACTGGTGGGCGAAATCCGGCGTGAAACGGCGGTGTTTTTTGAATTAACAGATCTTGGAAAAGTATGGAAAGATAGGGGAAGTCCTGAAGAGCGTATCATAGAGCTTGTAAAAACAAAAAGCGGAAAACTTAAACTGCCCGATATCGCGAAGACTCTTAATATAGAAAATAAGGATATTGGCAGCGCGTTTGGAAGCCTTTCTAAACTTGGCATACTTGCAATGGACGGCGATAAAAATGTAATTATGTCGAAGGAGCCTTCTAATGACCAATTTGCCGTACTTCGCGGTTTGCTTGAAAAAGGCTTAAAAGGCGCTATTTCAGAAGCCTCCTTAAATGCGGCGGAAAAAAGCGCCATGTCAGGCATCGCAAAAAAACGCGGCGCGGCGGATGCGCCGTTCCGTCAGATAGACCGTGAAACGGTTTTTTTTAGCTTTAAAACAGCGGAGGACGGATCAGTTCCCGCCGTCGAAGCGGCGCAAGCTCTAAAAGCGGCAGGAATCACAGGCGATGAAATCGGCGCTTTGACCCAATCAATGCTTGAGGACGGCAGTTGGAAGGGAAAGACATTCCGCTCTTACAATGTTAAAACGCCGCCTGTTCGGCTAACGCCGGGCCGAAGCAACCCCTACGCTAAATTTTTAGAAAATGTAAAAGATAAACTTACTTCCCTGGGCTTTGAGGAATTTGACGGCCCGTTGGTTGAGACTGAATTCTGGAATTCTGACGCTCTTTTTATGCCGCAGTTTCATTCAGCCCGCGACATTCACGACGCGTACAGCGTCGCCGATCCCGCGAATAAGGACGGAATCGCGCGGGCAAAATCCATCAGCGAACCGTGGCTTTCCAATGTCGCGTCCGCCCATGAAAACGGCGGCACAACGGGCAGTCGCGGCTGGAACTACGGTTTTGACCGCGATTTTACAAAACGGCTTATTCTGCGTTCACAGGGGACTGTGCTTTCCGCAAAACAACTGCCGACGGCGAAAATCCCCGGCAAATACTTCGGCATAGCGCGCTGTTTCCGCTACGACCGAGTAGACGCGACACATCTACCCGACTTTTATCAAACCGAAGGCATTGTGTTGGGTGAAGATGTCAACCTTCGTACTCTTTTAGGAATGTTGGAAATGTTTGCGCTCGAAGTCGCCGGAGCGAAAGAGGTTAAATACGTTCCCGGCTACTTCCCGTTCACGGAGCCGTCCGTTGAAGTGCATATCAAACACCCGGTTCTCGGCTGGTTTGAACTTGGCGGCTCAGGCATTTTCCGCCCGGAAGTAACTTCCAGTCTTGGAGTGAACGTCCCTGTCGCAGCGTGGGGCATCGGCATAGATCGCATGGCGCTCATGGCATTGGGATTAAATGACCTTCGCGAATTGTTTAGTTGCGATATTGAGAATGTAAGGTTAAGAAGAACGAAAGCTAGTGTTTTGTAATAATTAAATATTTTATTAGACATACATCTTGCTTTCACTTGCAACTCATAAATATATTAAATATAATAAATTAAATAAATAATAAATTGTAAGGCAAACGGCATTTCACTTTTCTTGTTTATGTTAAAGGAGTTATAAAGTGATAAAAAAACCTCCACAAACAAAGACAGTTACATCTTCGGCAGACAGAGCAAAAAAAAGGCTATTGCGTTCCGCAACCAAAGACGGAAATACCCTTCTTATTCAATTAGAAAACACCATAGACGGTTACGATGAAGATTATGTCGAAGAAAAACGCGATGAATACGGCGAAAACAAAATAACAAAACAGAACGAAGAATCCATGATCAAACGGTTTGTAGCCGCTTTCATCAATCCTTTTACTCTGGTACTTATGGTTTTAGCCGCAGTATCGGTTTTTACGGACGTAATATTAGTACCTGCCGGCGATTCTGACTTTACGGCGGTCATCATTATTGTATCAATGATAACGTTATCGGGCTTTCTTAGGTTTATTCAGGAATTACGCAGTAACAATGCGGCAAAGAACTTAACTGAAATGGTTAAAACCACCGTATCTGCGGTGCGAAAATTCAAGAACAAGGAAACAAATTTTGTCTATTCTGAAAAAAAGGAAATCCCGGTAGATGAAATCGTCGTAGGCGATGTAGTCCACCTTGCCGCGGGGGACATGGTTCCGGCGGATGTGCGCATAATACAAGCCAAAGATCTATTCGTCAGCCAAGCGGCTCTCACCGGCGAAAGCGAGCCTGTAGAAAAATTTTCCGGTCCTGTAACTGACGTTGGCAGCAATCCGCTGGAACTGAATAATCTTGCTTTCATGGGAACCAACGTAATTTCCGGTTCGGCCATAGCGTTGGTAATGACCGTAGGAGACGACACGATACTCGGCACTATTGCGGAACAGCTTCAGAAAAAAGCTCCGCCCACAAGTTTCGAGTTAGGTGTCAATTCAGTCTCGTGGGTACTAATCCGTTTTATGTTGATAATGGTTCCGATAGTTTTCTTTGTAAACGGCTTTACCAAAAACAGTTGGCTTGAGGCTTTCCTCTTTGCCCTGTCGGTTGCGGTAGGACTTACCCCTGAAATGCTTCCCATGATAGTTTCAGCTAACCTTGCCAAAGGCGCGGTGTCAATGTCGAAAAAGCGCGTAATCGTTAAAGATTTGAATTCAATTCAAAACTTCGGGGCGATGGACGTGCTTTGTACTGATAAGACCGGAACAATCACGCAGGACAAAGTCATTCTTGAATACCACCTGGATATTGATGGCAATGAATGTGTCGATGTGCTTCGACGCGGTTTTCTTAACAGCCATTATCAAACCGGCTTAAAAAACCTGATGGACATTTCCATCATTGAACACGCCCGTGAAAAAAATCTGACCGATTTATGGAATGACTTTAAAAAAGTCGATGAGATTCCTTTTGATTTTAACCGCAGACGAATGAGCGTAGCGGTGGAAGACAGAAGCGGTCAGGTTGAACTTATCACCAAGGGCGCGATTGAAGAAATGCTGGCAATATCGACAAATGCGGAAAATGGTGAAAAAATAATCCCGTTATGCGACGACACGCGAAAAAAGATACTCGACACCTGCCATGAACTAAATGAAAAAGGAATGAGGGTATTGGGACTTGCCCGCAAGCCTGTCAACACCAACAGCGCGGCTCTTTCCGTCGCGGATGAAAACGACATGATCTTTGTCGGCTATCTTGCCTTCCTTGATCCTCCCAAAGACAGCGCCACCGCCGCAATCAAAGCCTTGAACGAATTCGGCGTTAGGGTGAAAGTACTCACGGGAGACAATGACGCGGTAACGGTAGCGGTTTGCAAACGCGTCGGCCTCGACATAAAACACATTTTACTAGGCTCGCAAATTGAAGCAATGGACGATGAAACATTGAAAAAAGCGGTAGAAGAAACCGATGTTTTTGCAAAACTTTCCCCGGTTCAGAAAGCCCGAATTGTAACCGCCTTGCGAAATAACAAACACACGGTCGGTTTCATGGGCGACGGAATAAATGATGCGACAGCCATGAAAGCGGCTGATGTCGGCATATCGGTAGACACCGCAGTCGATATCGCGAAAGAATCGGCTAACATCATTTTATTGGAAAAGGATTTAATGGTTCTGGAAGAAGGCGTAGTAGAGGGCAGAAAAACCTACGCCAACACAATCAAGTATATTAAGATGACCGCAAGTTCCAACTTTGGCAATATGTTCTCCGTTTTGGCGGCATCGGCTTTTCTGCCGTTTCTGCCCATGTTGCCGATTCAAATACTCGTGCTCAACTTAATATACGATATTTCCTGCATTGCCATTCCTTGGGACAATGTTGACATAGATTTCTTGCGCCGACCGCGAAAATGGGATGCGACGAGCATAAGCCGTTTTATGCTGTTGATAGGACCGACAAGTTCCGTGTTTGATATAACCACATATCTATTAATGTTCTTCTATATATGTCCCTTTGTTACCGGCGGCCCCTGGGCATCATTAGACGCTGATACGCAAGTTTTATTTATCGCTCTTTTTCATACAGGCTGGTTTGTAGAATCGCTATGGTCGCAGACTTTGGTTATTCACATGATCCGTACCCCGAAAATTCCATTCCTCCACAGTCGCGCCTCGTGGCAACTTGGACTACTTACAACATTGGGGATTGCCGTTGGAACGGTCATTCCCTACACATGGCTTGGAGCCCAGTTGAACATGGCCCATTTACCGTTTGTATACTTCCCGTGGCTGATTTGCACGATTCTTGCGTATATGGTGTTGGCGACTATTATGAAGAAGATTTTTGTGTGGTTATATGGGGAATTGTTATAGTGTGCAATCCGGCGTAACCGGATTGCAGTCACTATTGTGTTATTCCACCTTAAACTTTAAAACTTCCCTTAGCAAATTTTCAATGGCATCACGGTTCTTTTGTGTCATGTCATTGACATTGTTTACCGCAATGTTCACCTGATCCGCTCCGGTCGCCATCTCGTTCATACCGCCGGTTATTTCCTGCGTTACCCTTTCAAGGTTCCGGCTTTCATGCATAACTTCCTCACTGCCGTTTAACATTTCCTCGGAACCGCTCTTTACCTGCTGGGTAAGTTCATTCATAGTGCCGACACTGCTCAGGATTTGTTTACTCCCCTGACCCTGTTCCTCCATGGCGTTGCGGATATTTTCTTCCTGCAAAGATACGGTCTTTATACTCGAGTCAATCGCCTCGAATCTGTGCAGTACGTTATCGGTTGACTCTGTAATCTTATTGATTGATTCCGATATTTTTTTCAGTACCGTACCGATTGTCTTGGACTGTTCGCTGGAACTTTCCGCCAGTTTGCGGATTTCATCGGCGACTACGGCAAAGCCCTTTCCGGCTTCTCCGGCGTGCGCCGCCTCTATCGCCGCATTCATCGAAAGAAGGTTGGTCTGGCTGGCTATGTTTTCCATTACCGAGTTAATCTCCAGCAAACCCTCCGACTGACGGGATACTTCCTGAATGTCTGTAGCGACTTCCTGCAATCCTGCCTTTCCTATTTCGGAGGCTTCTTTTAACGTATTAACATCATCAGTGTTCTTAACCAGCGTTTGAGTTACCGAACTGATATTGGCTACCATCTGCTCAATGGCGGATGACGCCTGGGAAACATTTCTGCTCTGATTTTCAACATGGCCGTTTAGTTTGTTGATATTTGCGACAACCTGTTCCATAGTTGCGTTGGTTTCGGTTACGCTGGCGGACTGGTTTATAACGCGGCCCTTGATGTTGTCGATGTTGGCGGTTATTTGGTTTATCGCCGCGGCAGTCTCGGTCATGTTTGAGGACAGATCATTGCCGATATCCGACAACACATGCGCCTGCTTTTTAATGGTAAGCACCAATGCTTTGATTTTATAAATTGTCTTATTGAAATAATTGGCAAGATCGCCTACTTCGTCTTTGGAATTAATTTCAACGGTCTTTGTCAGATCGCCTTCTCCTTCTGATATGTCCCTGAGTGTGTTCGCTACCTTGACGATGGGGGCGGTAGTGTTACCCAGAATAAAGTAAATAACTACGATTACAATTACAAGGATTCCCGCCGCTATCATAAGGACAAACACTGTCATTTCTCTGACTTCTTTCATTATGTAAGATTCGACTGATCCTACCATTACAGACCATGTTGTCGGAGAACTCCCTATTGGAATATTGGCAATAGCTATTTGAATATTTTCTTTCAGCGTAGGAGCATAACTGTAACACTCAAATTCACTATCGTTTTTAACAGCTGCTAGCGCATCATTTTTATATTTACCGAATTGTACTTCCGCATCGAGCATATTCTTTCCTATACGTTCAGGCCGGTAACTCGCCATAATAAATCCTGTGTCGGTGTAAATTGATAAAGCGGAAACTTCATCAAAATCTTTAATTGTTTGTTCTATCCTTGGCTGCATTATTTCAATGTCCAACTGACAGCCTACGGCTCCGACTACTTCATTAAGACGCTTGTTTATAATGGGGACTACGAGCCTGACGCAGAAAATTTGTTGTCCCGACAGGGTAAAGGGGACGGGGTCGCTCATTCCGACCGTTGTCTTTTCCGGCCCGGTGATATGTTCCATTACCTCTTTAACGACGGCGCTGGTTTGCGGCACTATTGAACCGGTTTCCTTTCCCAACGCAAAGGCGAACTGCCCCGTAGGGGTTGAGCCTACCCTGCCTATATTGCGCGCGTCCATGCCGTCAATGGCGTCAGGTTTCCAGACGGTAAACATTCGGACAAAATCGGGCATATCCTCAAAAACAGATACCATCAAAGATTCATACTGCGGACGCCGCTCCGTCGGCGGAACACTTTCATAGTAATTCATTTCATTCGATAATGTTTGCAGTACCTGAATATAGCCGGCTATCCTGCCGTCCCAGTACTGTGCGCGTTGACGCGCCAGATACATGGTTTTCTGCTTGGCAAGACCCAAAGTTATAGCGGTTGCCCGATTCAATTGAATTAGGGCAATAGCGCCCGCCCCGATAATCATAATGCCGACCATAATAATACTCAGTTTGATTTTGATTTTCATTTCTTTTCTCCCTTACCCTTTTGGGTATAAAAATATATATACCTTCCTTTTACCAAGTGTCTTCTCAAAAAATGTCTTTGGCATTTTTTGCGTTGTGTCTTGCGAATTTTAGATAAAATGTGCAGAATTACAACTCATTATAATAATTTTACCATTATATAGTGACAGTTGCAAGGAAAAAAGGCTTTCTTGGGAAATTCTTACCTAACACCGGAATTCCGATTTAAAGCCGTTAAAAAAATACTTTAAAATATGTACGGAATAATGCGGTATTTTACTTTTTTGACGTATTCATCCCAGAGCGCGCCGTATTTTACCTTGCATATTTTATCATCATCGAATTGGCGGCTGGTTAAAAGACCCGCGTAATACAAGGGATACAGCCACACAAAAAGAACCGCCGGATAACCCGCGCTTAAAGCGATGCCGCACGCTTGGAGAATTTCACCGAGGTAGTTTATATGGCGGCTCTTGCCCCAGAAACCGTTCGCAAGCAGACTGAGTTTTCCATCACTGATTGCTTGCGGTTTAAAACATAAAAACTTTTTCTCCGGGGCGATTTTAAAATAAAATTTTTGCATATTTGCCCCACGCGCGAGCGTCCACCCGATGAAAAAAATAACCCCAAAGAGCACGGTGAGCCAAAGCGGATGTTGAGGATTGGGAAGATCGACCGTCGCCCAGAGCGATACGGCGTAAAAATAGGGATAGAAGGAGAGACAACCGAATCCAAGTTTGAATCCGACGCGCTCGGCGATAAAATCGTAGGTGTACAGATGAACTCTTTCAAATGTCAGATATTCCCAGATGAACCAGGTCAACAGCCCAGTGCCGAGCAGGTAGCCGATATTTAAATCGCCCTGATGCGTAAACCAGTGATGCGCCGCAAACGATAAAATGTTAAGCTGAAGCATAACCGCGCCGATTAAGTACAGCCACATCTTCGCGTCAATATATCCGTTTTTAAACTGCGGATTTTTAATTCTACCCAACCAGAAATCGGCCAAGAAAGGCTTTCCTGTTGACGGATAACGTAAAACGATAATAAAGGAAAATAACAAGCCCATTGCAATCGCGCCTACTAAGCTCGCCCATCGCACCTGATATAGCCAGTCAAAAGGAACCAGCTTAAAGTATCCAAGTAAAAACCATGCTAATATACTCCCGATTAAAACCAATAAACCGTTTAATCGGTAATTTAATACCTCGCCCGTGGTATCGTGTTTTACATAACCTTTAATCTTTCGCGCCGGAAGGATAAAGTGCAGAGCCGTGATTAAAGCGTAGGCAATCCACGGCGTAAAAAAACCTAAAATAAGCATTTTCATTTTATAACTCCTTTAATTTTTTTATATTTCGGATATTAACCGGACCTAAGACAAACCGCCTGTATTTTTTAACATCAAATTAACGGCCGCTTTTCTGCTTAACAGGCGCATCAGTACAAAACGCGCCAATTTATTAACCACCCCGGGAATAAAAACGGGACCTTTACCAAGGGCGTTTAATGTTTGTTCAGCGACATCGTTAGCTGTCATTGAACCCGGCGCGGGTTTTACTTTTTCCGCCTGCTGGTAACCGGGCGTGAAAATCGCTCCGGCAACGCAAGCCGTCACGTCGATACCGCGCTCTTTTAGCTCTTTCCACAGGCCTTCCGCCAGAATTGCGTTAAATGATTTGGTCGCGGCGTAAGTGGCAAGTTTTGGACTGCCTTGCGTACCCGCGATTGACGACATTAGCACAATACCCCCGCGTTTGTTTTTAATCATTGAATTGCAAAGGTATCTGGTCAATAGAAGCGGAGTTCTTACATTTACAGCTGCGGCCGCCGACAGGTCTTCCTCGCTTTTAGTTTCAAATAACCCGATGGGGGCGAAAGCCGCATTGTACACCAATAGCCCGATTGAAACATTAAGTTTCTCAAGATGAGTTTTAACTTTTTCAAAATCGCCAAGATCAGCCGCCAGCGGTATTACATCAATAGCGTATTGTTCCTTTAAGCGTTTTGCCGTTTCGTCAACTTTCTTTTTATCGCGCGCGATAAGTACGATATTCATTCCGCGTTTTGCCAGAGCTTCGGCATACGCGCCGCCGAGTCCGTAAGACCCGCCCGCCAATAGAGCGTAAGGACCGTATTTCTTCTTAAAATCGATATTTGAATTTTTAGCTTTCATTTTATATTTATTATTGCTAATTATATAAAACTCTGTCAAGAATGTTTTTAGGATACCATACGCATTGACCGTTCAGTATCGCGGCTGGTTATAAACACGCACATAATCTACCAGCATTTCACCGGTTGTAAAATCATCCGGTATCGCGCCGGAAAATTCGCCGCTTTCCATTGTCAGTTTGATATAGTTCGGATTTTGATTAATGCCGCTGTTTTTAAATTTCGCGCCGCCATCCACGCGCCAGAAAATTTCCCCGTCCACATAAAAAATATACTCCAAAGGAGACCAGTCAAGCGCAAAAACATGAAACTCGCCGTCATAAATATCAATATCAGGAAGCTTGTTTGCGAAGCTATTAGCAAATTTTCTGTTACTGCCGTATCCGTTCCAGTTAAGGGCCGCGTTATAAACATGACGCGGATTATCGAAGGTTTCTACAATATCAATTTCAGTTCCTATAACGCCCTCGTCCGTCATAATCCACTGAGACGGACTCATCAGCCAAAATGCTCCCCATATCCCGTATACCTTCGGCAATTTTACCCGAGCCTCATAAAAACCAAAACCGCAGGCAAACAACATAGAACCGTCTTTTTTTCGGGTACGTACGGCGCCGCAGCGAATCCAGTTATTTGCAAGCGTTTTGTTTTTGGACTTTGCCGCCCCCAGTATGGGATCGCGTTTAAATCCAAGATGTAAAAATCCGCCGTTCACGGAAACCATGTCGTCCCTCCATGTACTGCGCCCCTGCCTGTCCCATTCGGGAGCGTAATCCCATTTGGAAAAATCCAGCGAGTTTCCGTTAAAGTCATCCCAAAAGACAAGTTTGCTTTCCGCCTTTTTGCCCGCTGTTTTTTCGTAAACTATTCTTATAACGATTGAATCTTCTTTAGTTTCCATAGTTATCGAATTTACGCCTTCCGAAGGAAGTCCTTTTATATCACCTAATTCACTACCTTTAAAAGTAAAATTTTTATTCATGGGATCGAGACGTACTACAGCCGTATACACGGTATCCGTATCGAAGGTTTTTCGCACACCTGGTTCCCATTGTACGGTCTGTGAATAAACAAGATACTCATTCGTACGCGCTTTATACGGAAATTTGTACAGGTTTTGCGGGTAGTTACCCGCGACAGGAATTGAAATCGGGTAAATTTCCACAGCCTTTATTTTTGTTTTTGAACTGTAACTAGAGTTTCCAGCAGTGCCGCATGAGATTATTGAAATAAAAAAAATTATTATTATTTTGGAGTATTTCATTACGTTATAACGGAACAGATTGATGAGCATTATTTTCTCCTTTCATATAGATAATATAAAAAGTCGGCTACACAAGCAATAGACATCTATGTATAAATTGTCAAATGTTTATTCGTTACTCTACACAATCCCGCTCCTAATTTATTCCAATCGTAATAGCCTTTCACACATCAAAAATATACTTGCTAATTTCACACAAAAATAATAAAATACTCTAAATTTGGAAACAGAGGAGAATACAATGGCGGACCTTAAGAATAAGTACGGAAGTATTGTTTACAGAATTGAAGGAGACCGTATTAATGATATATATGGTAATTGGTTATATACAATAGCCGGAGATCGTATAATTGATGTGTACGGCAGCTGGAAGTATAACATAGTAAATGAGTATCTATTTGATATACATGGTAACAGAATAGGTGAGATGAAAGATCTTGCGGATATATTACCCTCGCCCAAAGACACCGGCAGCAGCGGCGCTTCCAGCAGCAGTGGCAGTTCGAGCGGCAGTGGTGGAAATTTTCCTAAATATGAAGATGATGTTGTTGTTGGCGATTCTTCCCAAGACGATTTCGTTAAAGGGGAGGACGGCGAATATTATTCAGCTTCTTTCCTTAAAGGCGCTAAAGATTTAGCTTCAAAAATATTTGGCGGAAACTCACAAAACGGGACTCCCGCCGCGTCATCAACGCCCATAAAAGGAAAATGGACATCTCCGGGCGGTTCTGTTTATGAAGGTGAAATGGTTGATGGAAAACCCCACGGCAAAGGAAAAGAGACGGCTTTAGGAACTGTTTATGAGGGCGATTTTGTTAATGGTGAAAAGCACGGTAAAGGGAAATATATATTTACCAACGGCGATGTATACGAAGGCGATTTTGTTAATGGCAAAAGTCACGGCAAGGGTAAAATAACTTTTGCCGCCGGAACTTATGTAGGCGATTTCGTTTTCGGCGAAGGGAAAGGCAAAGGTAAATTGACTCTCAAAAACGGCGATGTTTACGAAGGCGATTTTGCCAAGAGCAAACCTCACGGCAAAGGGAAAAAGACACTTGCTGACGGTACTGTATGCGCAGGCGATTTCGTTGACGACAAAGTGCATGGCAAAGGGACATTGACTTTCCCAAACGGTTGTGTATACTCAGGTGATTTTGCCAACGACACTATAACCGGCAAAGGAAAATGGACATGGGCAGACGGCTCCGTATACGAAGGCGATTTCGTTAACGGTAATATGCACGGCAAAGGGAAGACTACATTTGCCGATGGCTCTGTGTATGAAGGCGGTTATAGTAACGGCAAGTTCCACGGCAACGGTAAAAACAAATATGCTAACGGTGTTTTATACGAAGGCAACTATGTTAACGGCAAAGAACATGGCAAAGGGAAATTGACATGGCCTAATGGTAATATATACGAAGGTGATTTTGTTGAAGGCAAGAGAAACGGTAAAGGAAAATTTATTGGTGTAGACGGAGAAGTCTTCATAGGCGAATACATAAACGATAATAGAACCAAAGGAAAAATGATTTACCCCGACGGCAAAATTGAAGAAGGTAACTGGGATGGTGCCAAATTTTTGGGGAGATAGAATTAAGATAAAAACTCCTTTTTATTTTACCTAAAATAAATAAAAAATAGTAAATATTGGAGGTATAAAATGCCGGAAAAGTCAAGTAATGAAGTTGTAGCTTTTGGTATGACTGAGCAACAAATTATTGATGTGGCAGATGCTCTTTGCCAGCAAAAGGTGAGAAATCATCCCACCACAAACAACAATCCCGGTTCTAATATTATGAATAAACGCATTCAATATGCTGTTGAAATTTATTTTTCAAAAACTGATGAATTAATAGGTTATGCTGTTTTTGGCTCTGAAAAAACTCTTGAAACATATGAGGAAAATAATTATGATTATGATATAATTTTTGATAAAAATAAAAACCAAATTTATGGTAAAACATCAAGGAATTATTTAGAAAAAGAAGAAAAGGTTACTATTGAAAAATCTAATGTTGAAATAAAGCGGATTGTTGTAAAAAAAATTTGGGTGAATAAATATTCTTACCAAGATCAAACAACTGATGAAGTTATTGTAATTGAATAGTAAAGACCGCCTACAATCCGTGGGCGGTTGTTTTTTGGGGATAGTATTTTAGATATTTTATTTATGCGGTATCACACGACAGCACTGGCGCAGAGTACCAGTTAGTGCGAAGTGCCTGTTAAAGTCGCTTTACGGTTGAATACCAAAAAGCAGTGTTATAACTCTTTCCATCGGCGGCAGTTATTTCCATTTTGGAAATAACTTGGGTGCTTCCCCGCTCTCTCTTCCTTTTTTCTTTCTTCTTTTGTTATTTTTTATTTCTTATGCGTACTCTACCACATTCGCCCAATGCAATAACAATTCCTTCTCCTCCGGCTTTCCCCTGGAAAGTTGCGAAGCCGCCACAATGGAAAGCCAATTTTCCACGTATTGCTTCGCCGTGTCGCTCTTTTTACAAAATAGCGCAAGGTACTTGTCCGCAAGTGCGGCGTTGCCCGCAAGATGAAACAACAGGTAAGTGTGCGCCGCGTCCGCAGAGGCGTTGCCTTGAGTGGCGTGACACCAATCGATGATATACGCTTCGTCTTTTTCGGTGATGACGATGTTACAGGGAGTAAAATCGCCGTGGCAGAGTTTGGTGTGTTTGGGCATACTTGCCAGTCTTCCTAAAATTTCATAGCGGGCGGTAGAGTCAAGCTCGGAAGCTTTTATCTTGCGCTCCATCTTTTCGATAAGCAGGGGGAGCCTTGTCGCGCTATGGCGGTGCATGTCAAGCTGAATGTCAACAAAGCGCTCGATATACTTGTCCTCTTTGTCCTTGTTTTTTTCCATCAGCTTGTCAAGGGAAGTTCCTTCAACATATTCCCAAACCACCGCCCACTTGCCGTCGATTTTTGTCACTTCTTCCAAACGCGGAACCTTGAGGGCGGTCTCTCCCACTACGGCAAGGTTGTGCGCTTCGGAAAGAACGTCAGGCGCGGGGTAATCTTTGTCCCTGAGCTTTATCACCTTGTCACCGTCGCGGTATATTTTCTTTGACCCATAGTCGGCAAGTAAAGTATTAAGTTTGTAACTGTTCATTTAAACCCTCTCCTTCTTCCTTTGTTATTTGTTACCTATTACCTGTTACCTGAATTTACACCTTCTCCTTCTTTCCGTAGTAAGCGTTCAGATACATCTTTTTAATTTCTTCAATAAGGGGGTATCTCGGATTCGCTCCCGTACACTGGTCGTCAAAAGCCTTCTCGCTCATGTCGTCCAAGCGGGCGAGGAAATCTTTTTCATCTATGCCGTAATCTTTGATAGTCTTCTTGATACCGATTTGATCTTTCAACTCTTCCACGGCGGCGATGAGTTTTTCAAGTTTTTCCTCGTCGTTTTTGCCGCCCAGAGAAAGAGCGTCCGCGATTTGCGCGTAACGGGATAATGTTTTGGGGTGATCATATTGAGGGAAGGTTCCCATTTTCGGCGGAACTTCGACGGCGTTGTAGCGGAGCACTTCGCTGATCATCAGGGCGTTGGCTATGCCGTGGGGCAGGTGGTGGAACGCGCCGAGTTTGTGCGCCATCGAGTGGCACACGCCGAGGAAAGCGTTGGCAAAAGCCATGCCCGCGATTGTGGCGGCGTTCGCCATCTTTTCGCGCGCGGCGGGGTTTGCCGCGCCTTCGTTGTATGCGGCGGGCAGCCACTCGAAAATCACTTTGAGCGCCTGAATCGCAAGACCGTCGGTGTAGTCCGTCGCCATGACTGAGGCGTAGGCTTCCAGCGCGTGGGTTACGGCGTCGATGCCGCTTGCGCTTGTCAGTCCTTTGGGCGCGTTCATCTGCACGTCGGCGTCAACGATTGCCATGTCGGGCAGAAGTTCGTAATCGGCAAGCGGATACTTCATTCCTTTGGTCTCGTCGGTGATGACGGCGAAGGGCGTTACCTCGCTGCCGGTTCCGGCGGAGGTGGGTATCGCGATGAAGTACGCCTTCTCTCCCATTTTGGGGAAGGTGTAGACGCGCTTGCGAATGTCGGCGAAGCGCATCGCCATATCCTCAAAATCAACTTCGGGGTGTTCGTAGAGAACCCACATGATTTTGCCCGCGTCCATCGCCGAGCCGCCGCCTATGGCGATGATCACATCGGGATTGAAGGCGCTCATTATAGCCGTGCCTTTTTTCGCGCAGCCCAGAGTCGGGTCGGGGGCGACATCAAAAAAAGTTTCGTGGACTAGACCTAAGCTGTCCAGTTTGTCGGTGATGCATTTGGTGTAACCGTTTTGGTAGAGGAATGTGTCGGTTACGATGAACGCGCGTTTTTTCCCCATAACGTTGGGGGATGAACCCCCTTTAAGTTCGTCCAGAGCCACGGGGAGGCATCCCCTTTTGATATAAACTTTTTCGGGTGCGCGGAACCACAGCATATTTTCCCTCCTTGCCGCCAGTGTTTTTATATTTAACAGGTGTTTAACGCCGACGTTTTCCGAAACTGAATTGCCGCCCCAACTGCCGCAGCCTAACGTGAGCGACGGCCGCAGGCGGAAGTTGTACAAATCGCCTATGCCGCCCTGAGCCGACGGCGTGTTGAGCAGTATTCTGCAGGTCTTCATGCGCCGGCTGAATTCGTTAAGTTTTTGCGAGGCAATCTGTGGATTAAGGTAGACGCTTGCAGTGTGGCCGTAGCCTCCGTCTTTTATCAAATGGTCGGCCTTGTCCAGCGCGTCGTCAAAATCTTTCGCTTTGTACATCGCAAGCACGGGGGAAAGTTTTTCGTGGGCGAACTCTTCCGATAGCTCCACGCTCTCAACTTCGCCTATGAGTATCTTCGTCGCTTCGTCCACCTTCACTCCCGCAAGCTCCGCTATCTTCGCCGCTTTCTGTCCGACTATCTTCGCGTTCAGCGAGCCGTTGACGATTATCGTCTTTCGTACTTTCTCGGTTTCTTCGGGCGTAAGGAAGTAACAGCCCCGGCGTTTGAATTCGGTTTTCACTTTATCGTAGATACTTTGCAGGGCGATGACGGACTGCTCGGACGCGCATATCATTCCGTTATCAAAAGTTTTTGAGTGAATGATTGAGTTGACGGCGAGGAGTATATCCGCGCTGTCGTCGATGACGGCGGGCGTGTTGCCGGAGCCGACGCCGATGGCGGGTTTGCCGGAGGAGTAGGCGGACTTGACCATGCCGGGGCCGCCCGTGGCAAGAATGGTGTCCGCCTCTTTCA